>Ga0181593_10000909_pt1 | contig 26503 bp, 40 predicted proteins | sample 071ome_19_FD_133756 | JGI IMG/M metagenome (GOLD analysis project Ga0181593, IMG submission 133756) | Coastal salt marsh microbial communities from the Groves Creek Marsh, Skidaway Island, Georgia - 071413AT metaG (megahit assembly) | ecosystem: Environmental > Aquatic > Marine > Intertidal...
CAACATCACGATGGATGTGGAGCTTATCCAGCCGATCGCGATGGACGAGGGTCTCCGGTTCGCCATCCGCGAAGGCGGACGCACCGTCGGAGCCGGCGTCGTATCCGCAATCAAGGAATAAGGAAAATTTCCGGACGGTCGCTCATGGCCGTCCGGAATTATTTTTGAGGTAACGGAAATGGACAGTCAAAACATACGCATCCGGCTTAAGGCGTTTGACCATCGCGTGCTCGATCAGTCGACTCACGAGATCGTCAACACCGCCCGGCGTACCGGCGCCGAGGTGCGCGGTCCGATTCCGCTGCCCACCAAGATCGAAAAATTCACGGTCCTGCGGTCGCCGCATGTCGACAAGAAATCGCGCGAGCAGTTTGAAATCCGCACGCATAAACGACTTCTCGACATTGTGGAACCGACCCCGCAGACCGTCGATGCGCTGATGAAACTCGACCTCGCCGCTGGCGTGGATGTAGAGATCAAGCTCTAGGAATTCTGTTATGAGAACCGGTCTTATAGCGCAAAAAATGGGTATGACCCGCGTGTTCACCGATGACGGCGTGCACCTGCCGGTAACCGTCCTCAAGGTTGACAATGTTCAGGTCGTCGACGTGCGCACAGCCGAAAAGAATGGCTATACCGCGGTTCAGCTCGGCTGGGGCGCGGCAAAGGTCAAGAACGTGTCCAAGGGGCTGCGTGGCCATTTCGCCAGGTCGAAGGTTGAGCCCAAGCGCAGACTCGCGGAATTCCGGGTCAGCGAAGATGCACTCCTTGATGTAGGAGCGGAAGTTCTGGCCGATCACTTCGTCGCCGGACAGCATGTCGACGTCGTTGGAACGAGCATCGGCAAAGGTTTTGCCGGTGGCATGAAACGGCATAATTTCGCTGGGCTCGAGGCATCGCATGGCGTCTCGATCAGTCATCGCAGCCATGGGTCGACCGGTAACAGCCAGGACCCGGGCAAGGTCTGGAAAGGCAAAAAAATGGCCGGTCATCTTGGCGATGCCCGGACCACCGTTCAAAATCTGAAGGTCGTTTCGTCAGATCCGGAACGCGGACTGATCCTGGTTCACGGCGCAGTGCCCGGGGCCAAGGGCGGCTTCGTGCTTGTGTCCGACGCGATAAAGCACGCGGTACCCGAAGACGCGCCGTTTCCGGCGAGCGTCAAGGGCGCCGCTGGCCCTGCTGATGAAGAGCAGCCGGTAGACGCCGCGGCAGATGAAGCCGCCGAGAAAACTAACGAGCCGGCAACGGAAGCCGAGGCTCCCGCTGAAAACGCTGCCGTCGATACAGCGGCGGGCGAAGAAGAGAAGAAGGACTGATCGCCATGAAGTGCGACGTCATTACGCTGGACAACAAGTCCGCCGGGTCCGTCGATCTCGACGAGGCCGTGTTCGGCGCCGAAGTGCGCGCTGATATCATGGCACGCGTGGTCAACTGGCAGCTTGCCAAGCGCCGGTCTGGCAATCACAAGACCAAGACCATCAGCGAAATCGCTGGCAGTACCGCCAAGCCCTGGAATCAGAAGGGGACCGGTCGTGCCCGCCAGGGAAGCAAGAGGGCTACGCAATGGGTCGGCGGGCAAACTGTGTTTGGTCCCGTTGTGCGCTCCCACGCCTTCCGTCTGAACAAGAAGGTTCGCAAGCTTGGCCTGCGCGCGGCACTCTCCAGCAAGCAGGCTGAAGGCAAGCTGATCATCATCGACGAGGCGAAAACGGCGGAGGCGAAAACAAAGGCGCTGGCCGCCCAGCTTTCGGCTCTGGGTCTTTCGTCGGCGCTGATTGTCGCCGGGCCTGAGGTTGACGAAAACTTCCGGCGCGCAATTGCGAATATTCCGCGGGTCGACGTTCTGCCGCAGCAGGGCGCCAATGTTTACGACATCCTGCGTCGCGACACGCTGGTCCTGACGAAGGACGCGGTCGATCATCTGGTAGAGAGGCTCAAATGAGCGCGCGAGCTTACAAACCCGTAACTGTTTCGGAAATTCGGGCCTACGACATTATCCGGTCGCCGCTGGTAACCGAAAAGTCGACCATGGGATCCGAGCATAACCAGGTCACGTTCAAGGTGGCGATGGATGCGACGAAGCCGGAAATCAAGGCGGCCGTCGAAACCCTGTTCAAGGTCAAGGTGACGGCGGTCAATACGCTACGCCAGACCGGTAAGGTAAAGCGGTTCCGTGGCATCAAGGGCAAGCGGCCCGATTTCAAGAAAGCGATCGTTTCGCTCGCCGAAGGCGAAAGCATCGACGTGACGACAGGGATCTAGGTAGGGATTTAGATCATGGCGCTCAAGAATTTCAAACCGACGACACCGTCCCAGCGGGCGCTCGTTCTGGTCGACCGGTCCGAACTGCATAAGGGCAAGCCCGTCAAGAAGCTCACCGAAGGGCAGGGCTCGAAGGGCGGCCGGAACAACCACGGGCGGATTACCATGCGCCGCCGTGGCGGCGGTCACAAACGCCGCTATCGTATTGTCGATTTCCGGCGCACCAGGGCAGACGTCTCGGCAACGGTCGAAAGGCTGGAATACGATCCCAATCGATCCGCGTTCCTCGCCCTGATTAGATACGAAGACGGCGAACTCGCTTATATCCTGGCGCCGCAACGGGTCGGTCCCGGGGATGTCATCGTATCCGGCGAGCGTGTTGATATTCGTCCGGGCAATGCCATGCCGATGGAGAACATCCCGGTAGGCACGATCATCCATAATATCGAGATGAAGCCGGGTGCCGGCGGTCAGATGGCGCGCGCTGCCGGGACCTATGCCCAGCTGATCGGTAAAGATGCCGGTTTCGCACAGCTTCGCCTGAATTCCGGTGAACTGCGCATGGTGCCGGCGCGATGCATGGCGACGATCGGTTCCGTGTCCAATCCGGACAACAAGAATACCAATATGGGTAAAGCGGGCCGCAACCGGTGGCTCGGAAAACGTCCGTCGGTTCGCGGTGTTGCGATGAACCCGGTCGATCATCCGCATGGCGGCGGCGAAGGCCGTACGTCGGGCGGGCGTCATCCGGTTTCGCCGTGGGGCGTGCCGACCAAGGGCAAGCGTACGCGCGGCAAGAAGCCGAGCGATAAATACATCATGCGCCGCAGGAACAAGCGGTAGGGAGACGGTCAGGTGACTCGTTCAGTCTGGAAAGGCCCGTTTGTCGACGGGTATTTGCTCAAGAAGGCGGAAGCCGCGCGTTCCTCGGGACGCAAGGACATCATTCGTATCTGGTCCCGCCGGTCTACGATCTTGCCCCAATTCGTCGGGCTCACGTTCGGTGTCCATAACGGGCAAAAATTTGTTCCGGTTCTGGTGACCGAGAATATGGTCGGCCACAAGTTTGGCGAATTCTCACCGACCCGTACCTATCGCGGCCATGGCGCCGACAAGAAAGCGACCAGGCGATAGGGAGCGGCAGGAAGCGTATTATGGGAAAGAGAAGCACACCCCGCCGTCTCAACGATAACGAGGCCATGGCGTTTCTTAAGTCGGTGCCCACAAGCCCGCAGAAATTGAATCTGGTCGCGCAGTTGATCCGTGGCCGCGATGCGCAGCAGGCGCGTGCCGATCTTGCGTTTTCGCGCAAGCGGGTGGCGGGCGACGTCCTAAAGCTGCTGGATTCGGCGATCGCCAACGCAGAAAACAATCATCAGCTGGACGTCGACCGGCTGTACGTGGCTGAGGCGACGGTTGGCAAGACATTCGCGCTGCGGCGCTTTCGCGCACGGGCGCGCGGACGCGTCGGCAAGATCACCAAACCTTTCAGTAACATGACCATCGTCGTTCGCGAACGAGAGGAAACCGCCTAATGGGACAGAAGGTCAATCCGATCGGGCTCCGGCTCGGCATCAACAGGACCTGGGATTCGCGCTGGTACGCCGACGATCAGTACGGCGATCTCCTGCACGAGGATATTCAGCTGCGGCAGTATCTGTTCGACCGGCTGGGTCAGGCTGGGGTGTCGCGCATCGTCGTCGAACGCCCCGCCAAGAAAGCCCGGGTGACCATCCATACCGCGCGTCCCGGCGTCGTGATCGGCAAGAAGGGGGCCGATATCGAAAAGCTTCGCACAGACCTGTCGAGGATGACCGGCAGCGAGGTCCATCTGAATATCGTCGAGATTCGGAAACCTGAAATCGACGCGAAACTGGTCGCCGACAATATCGCCCAGCAGCTTGAACGCCGCGTTGCGTTCCGCCGTGCAATGAAGCGATCAGTCCAATCCGCGATGCGCCTGGGAGCGGAAGGCATTCGGATCAATTGCGGAGGACGCCTCGGCGGAGCCGAGATTGCCCGGATGGAATGGTATCGCGAAGGCCGGGTGCCGCTTCATACGCTTCGTGCAGATGTCGATTACGGCACCTCCACGGCGAAGACCACTTATGGCGCGTGCGGCGTCAAGGTCTGGATTTTCAAGGGCGAAGTACTGGCTCATGACCCTATGGCGCAGGACAAGCGCGCCATGGATCAGCAGCCGGCGCGCTAAGGGACAGTCAGCAGGAAGAGGACTCAGGTTATGCTGTCGCCAAAACGAACCAAGTACCGCAAGGCCCACAAGGGTCGCATTCATGGCAACGCCAAGGGCGGTACGACGCTGAATTTCGGTTCGCACGGCCTCAAGGCAACGTCGCCGGCGCGGATCACCGCGCGGCAGATCGAAGCCTCGCGGCGGGCCATCACGCGCCATATGCGCCGCGCCGGCCGGGTCTGGATCCGGATATTCCCGGATGTTCCTGTGTCGCAGAAACCGGCGGAAGTTCGCCAGGGCAAGGGCAAGGGTGCGCCGGAGTACTGGGCGGCGCGCGTTAAGCCGGGCCGAATTATGTTTGAAATCGATGGTGTCGGTGATGACGTCGCCCGTGAAGCGCTGGCGCTAGCCGCCGCCAAGCTGCCCTGCAGCACCCGGGTGGTGCAGCGTCTGGCAGCGGAATAGGGACTTCGGAGTAAGGATAGAACGATGGCCGATGCTGCCGATCTCAGGACCCGGACCGACGATGAGCTTCGCGATCAACTTCGTGATCTCAAGAAGGAAGCGCTCAATCTCCGTTTTCAGCGGGCCAGCGGCCAGCTTGAAGCGACGGGACGCGTCCGTCAGGTGAGGCGCGACATTGCGCGGATTAATACGGTTATGGGCGAGCGCGCCCGCGCCGCGAAGTAAGGAAAGCAGGATGCCGAAAAGAATTCTTCAGGGCGTTGTGGTGTCCGACAAGGGCGACAAGACGGTGACCGTCCGTGTCGAGCGACGGATCATGCATCCGCTTTACAAGAAGTTCATTCGCCAGTCGAAGAAGTACGCGGCGCATGACGCGGAGAACCGGTGCAAGGAAGGCGATGTCGTTCGCATTCAGGAATGCCGGCCGATTTCGAAACGCAAAACCTGGGAGGTCCTGGCTGACAACGCGTAATGCCGGGCCCTATCGAAAGTTAATATAATGATTCAGGTACAGACAAATCTCGAAGTGGCCGATAACTCCGGCGCCCGTCGTGTGCAGTGCATTCGCGTGCTCGGAGGCAGCCGTCGCCGGACGGCGAGCGTCGGCGACGTTATCGTAGTGACCGTCAAGGAAGCGATCCCGCGCGGTCGCGTCAAGAAGGGCGATGTACATCGCGCTGTCATCGTGCGCACCGCAAAAGAAATTCATCGTCCCGACGGCACCTCGATCCGGTTCGACAAGAATGCCGCCGTCCTGTTGAACCAGGCCGGGGAGCCCATCGGAACCCGGATCTTCGGCCCGGTCACACGCGAACTTCGTGGACGTAACTACATGAAGATCATTTCCCTCGCCCCGGAAGTTCTGTGAGGCAGGAGCAGAAATATGAGCAACGCTAAAAAGCCGACCAAGATCAAGAAGTTCCGGAAGGAAGACGAAGTCATCGTCCTGACCGGACGCGATAAGGGCAAGGTCGGGAACATCCTGAAGGTCCTGCCCGCCGAACAGCGCGTGATTGTCCAGGGCGTAAATATGGTGAAACGCCATAATCGGGCAACGCAGAACAGCCCCGGTGGAATCGACGAGCGGGAAGCGTCTATTCACGTTTCGAACGTCGCCCATGTCGACCCCGACAGCGGGAAGGCAACGCGGGTCGGAATGCGTGTGCTGGAAGACAGCCGTAAAGTCCGGGTCGCGCGGCGATCCGGCGAAATGATCGATTAAGGATATCGGGATGACTCGGTTAAAGGATCATTATCAGAACACCGTCCGGCCGGAGCTCAAGGCGGCGTTCAACTACCGGAACGACATGGAAATTCCGCGCCTTGAAAAGATCGTCATCAATATGGGGATCGGCGAGGCGGTGTCGGATTCGAAAAAAGTCGATGTTGCCGCTAACGAAATGGCGCTGATCACCGGTCAGAAACCGGTCGTGATCAAGGCCAAGAAGTCGGTCGCCACCTTTAAGCTTCGCGAAGGCATGCCGGTCGGGTGCAAGGTGACGTTGCGGCGGGAACGCATGTATGAGTTTCTTGATCGGCTGATCAACGTAGCGCTTCCGCAGGTTCGCGATTTCCGGGGACTGCCGGGACGCAGCTTCGACGGGCGGGGCAATTATGCGATTGGCCTGAGAGAACAGACCGTATTTCCGGAAATCGACTTCGACACGGTCGATGAGCCGCGCGGCATGGATATCGTATTCGTAACCTCGTCGAAAACCGACGAAGAAGCGAAGGCCCTGCTCAAGGGCTTCAACCTGCCGATCAACTGAAATAATTCTGGCGGAGAATTCGCATGGCAAAGACGAGCGCCGTTGAAAAAAATCGAAAACGCATTCGGCTTGCAAAAAAATATTCGGCTAAGCGCGAGCGTCTGAAGGCGATGGCAAAGGACGATTCGCTTCCGGCGGAAGAGCGTTTCGCTGCCCGGTTAAAGCTGGCGGAAATTCCGCGCAATGCGGCCCCGTCGAGGATCCGTAACCGCTGCGAACTGACGGGACGGCCGCGCGGGTTCTATAGAAAATTCAAGATTTCCCGAATCGCGCTTCGCGAACTCGGGTCGAATGGTCAGGTTCCCGGCCTGGTCAAGTCGAGCTGGTAAGGAGTCCGTTTATGACGATGACCGACCCCATTTCCGATTTGCTAACCCGTATCCGCAATGGACAACGGGCGAACAAATCGTCGGTGACGAGTCCCGGATCGAAACTCCGGGCCAATGTCCTCGATGTGTTGCAACGCGAGGGGTATATCCGCGGTTACGAAACAGGTACCGACGACCGCGCGTTGCCGGTTCTCAGGATCGAACTCAAGTATCATGAAGGCGAACCGGTCATCCGCGAACTTCATCGCGTTTCGAAGCCGGGCCGCCGGGTCTATTCAAAGATCAAGGATCTGAGCCAGGTGTATAACGGCCTCGGAATTTCGATTTTGTCGACGCCGCGCGGCGTTCTCTCTGACGGGGAAGCGCGCGCACAGAATGTCGGCGGCGAAGTCATCTGCACGGTGTTCTAGGAGGACGTTATGTCACGAGTAGGCCAGATGCCCATAAACGTGCCGGACGGCGTCGACGTGAATGTCGCCGGCCAGCTGATAACCGCCAAGGGCAAACTCGGCGAACTCAGCGTTTCGGTCGTCGATGACGTGGAAGTTACGCGCGAAGAGAACCAGATTCTGGTAAAACCACGCGGCAATTCGCGCCACGCCCGGAACATGTGGGGTACGACGCGCAGTCTGGTGCAGAATATCGTCACCGGGGTCGATGAAGGCTTTACGATCAATCTTGAGATTGTCGGTGTCGGATATCGTGCCGCTGTGGAAGGGAAGGACCTGGTCCTGCAGCTCGGCTTCAGTCACGAGGTTCGTCATCCGATTCCCGATGAGATTTCCGTGAAGTGCGAACGACCCACGGCGATTTCGATCAGTGGCGCGAACCGTCAGCAGGTTGGCCAGTTTGCGTCCAACATTCGGAGTTACCGTCCGCCGGAGCCGTACAAGGGCAAAGGCGTCAAGTACGAAAACGAATATATCCTCCGCAAGGAAGGTAAGAAGAAATAGGGATCGACCATGCAAAGGTTGAATGAATTACGCGCGCGTCGAAAACAACGGGTTCGTTCCGGGCTCCGTAAGAAGGGGACCTTGCGTCCTCGCCTTTCGGTATTCCGGTCAAACAAGAATATCTATGCGCAGATCATCGATGACCGCAGCGGGGCAACGCTCGCATCGGCGTCGACGATTGAAAAGGATCTGAAGGCGACTCTTAAATCAGGGTCGGGCAGGGACGCGGCAACTGCCGTCGGCAAGCTCCTGGGCGAACGTGCCGTTGCGAAAGGGGTTGCCGAGGCCGTTTTCGATCGCGGTTCCTACATCTATCACGGCCGTGTCAAGGCGCTAGCCGATGCCGCACGCGAAGCCGGACTGAAATTCTAGGGAAGGACGGAAAAAATGGCACGAGCGCCAGGAGGCAATCAGCGCGAAGGCGGCGGCCGTCGCCGTGGTCGCGGTGGAGAAGACGCCGAACAGTCTGATCTGGTAGACAAGCTGGTCAGCATCAATCGCGTAGCCAAGGTTGTGAAGGGTGGCCGGCGGTTCGGTTTCGCCGCCCTGGTGGTCGTGGGCGATATGAAGGGACGCGTTGGATACGGATCCGGAAAAGCGCGCGAGGTGCCGGAGGCTATCCGTAAGGCTACCGAGCAGGCCAAAGGACGTCTTATTCGGGTGCCGCTGCGCGAAGGCCGTACGCTGCATCACGATATCGAAGCGCGTTTCGGTGCAGGCAAGGTGATTTGCCGTGCAGCGCCTCCCGGTACCGGAATTATTGCCGGTGGCCCGATGCGCGCCGTGTTCGAAACGCTAGGCGTTCAGGACGTTGTGGCAAAATCGAATGGCTCGCAGAACCCTTACAACATGGTCAAGGCTGCGTTTGAGGCCCTGAAACTGCTTCAGTCGCCGCGCGCCGTTGCGGCGCGGCGGGGCCGCAAGGTGTCCGATATTCTGGGACCGCGCGGCGGTGATACGCCGACAGCCGAGCCGCAGTCCGAAGTGAGGGAGGCCGCGGATGGCTGACGGAAAAATTCGGGTGACCCAGATCGGCAGTGCGATCGGGCGTCCAGCCGACCAGCGTCAGACGCTGATCGGGCTCGGGCTCAACAAAATGCATCGGACGCGGGAACTTGAGGATACACCCGCGGTTCGGGGCATGATCAACAAGGTTAGCCATCTTGTCCGCGTCGAAGAAGCGGGCTGAGGACGGACAGGAGCATACGGTAATGCGTTTGAACCAGATTTCCGATAATCCCGGCGCCACCCGGTCGCGCAAGCGCGTCGGTCGCGGGGCGTCGTCGGGGCTCGGCAAGACCAGCGGCAAGGGCCAGAAGGGCCAGAAATCGCGCAGCGGTGTGGCCATTAAGGGCTTCGAAGGCGGGCAGATGCCGATTTATCGGCGTCTTCCGAAGCGTGGTTTCACCAATGTTTTTCGGAAAAATTTCCGCGAGATCAATATCGGTCGTCTCCAGGCGGCGATTGACGCTGGCAAGATCGATGCGGGGAAGCCGATCGATGCGGAGACGCTCGTCGCTGCCGGCATGATCAAATCCGCGCGAGATGGCGTCCGGCTGCTTGCAAAAGGCGAGCTGAAAGCCAACATCACCATAACCGTCGCCGGCGCGTCCAAGGCCGCCGTTTCGGCTGTTGAAGGTGCGGGTGGCACAGTGACCGTCACGATGCCGGCAAAAGCGCCCGCGGAGAACAAGGACGCCGCAGATTAACCGCTGCGCCGGAATGTAAATGGCATCTGCCGCAGAACAGCTCGCCGCCCATATCAATTTCGGGCAGCTTTCCAAGGCCACGGAGCTTAAGAAGCGTCTGTGGTTTACCCTTGGCGCGCTCGTCATATACCGGTTCGGTACCTACATCCCGCTGCCCGGAATCGATCCTTCAATCCTGAAGGAGATATTTCAGCAGCAGGCCGGCGGTATTCTCGGCATGTTCAACATGTTTGCCGGTGGGGCCTTCGGGCGCATGACGATCTTTGCGCTCGGCATCATGCCGTATATTTCAGCTGCGATTATCATGCAGCTGCTCACTGCCGTATCGCCGTATTTCGAACAGCTTAAGAAAGAAGGCGAGCCGGGTCGAAAGAAGATCAATCAGTATACGCGATACGGCACGGTCGTTCTGTCACTGTTCCAGGGTTACGGGATCGCGGTAGGGCTTGAGGGCATGACAGGGTCGCAGGGCTCTGCGGTTATCGATCCGGGAATGTTCTTTCGTGCAACGACTGTGATCACCCTTGTCGGCGGCACGATGTTCCTGATGTGGCTCGGCGAACAGATCACGGCCCGCGGCGTTGGCAACGGCATTTCGCTTATCATTTTCGCGGGCATCGTCGCGGAACTCCCGTCCGCACTGGCCGGGACCTTGGAACTGGGCCGCACCGGCGCACTTTCCGCTGCGCTTATCGTTTTCCTGCTGGTTATGGCGGTCGCGGTCATAACCATCATCGTCTTCGTTGAAAGGGCGCAACGAAGAGTCATAGTGCAATATCCAAAGCGGCAGGTCGGCAACAAGATGTTCGGCGGCGACAGTTCTCATCTGCCGCTCAAGATCAACACTGCGGGCGTCATTCCACCGATTTTCGCCAGTTCTCTTCTGCTGTTGCCGCTGACCATCGCAGGTTTCAGCGCCGACCAGGGGCCGGAGTGGCTGTCTACGATTACCGCCTATCTCGGTCGTGGGCAGCCGGTATATCTGCTGACATATTCCGCGCTCATAGTCTTCTTTGCGTTTTTCTATACCTCCGTCGTTTTCAATCCGACGGAAACAGCTGACAATCTGAAGAAGAACGGCGGATTCGTTCCCGGCATCCGGCCAGGCAAGAACACTGCTGAGCATCTCGATTATATCTTGACCCGGATTACTGTTTTTGGCGCGTTATACCTGCTTGCCATCAGCATTCTTCCGGAGTTGTTGATCTCGCAATATGCTGTTCCGTTCTATTTCGGCGGCACTTCCCTGCTCATTGTCGTTACGGTGACAATGGATACTGTCGCTCAGGTTCAGTCGCACCTGCTGGCGCACCAATATGAAGGTCTGATCAAGAAGTCGCGCCTGCGGGGAAGGCGTGGATGAGGCTGATATTCCTGGGACCACCTGGCTCAGGCAAAGGAACGCAGGCACAGGAGCTGAAACGACGTTACAACATCGTCCAGCTCTCAACCGGCGAGATGCTTCGGGAAGCCATCCGATCCGGCGATGACCTTGGCAAGGAAGTAAAGGACATCATGGAGGCCGGTTCTTTGGTATCGGACGAAATCATTGTTCGCATGATCGAGGACAGGATTGAGAAACCGGATTGCGACCACGGATTTATTCTCGATGGTGTGCCGAGGACAGTTGCCCAGGCGGAGGCGCTGGATTCGATGCTGGCATCGAAGAACAGTGCTGTCGACCATGTCATTGCGCTTAAGGTCGACATGGAAGTCCTGATCCGTCGTATAGGCGGCCGGTTTAGCTGTGAGGATTGCGGCGCCGGTTACCACGACGAATTCAAACCGCCCGAAAAAGAAGGGGTGTGCGATATTTGCGGCGGAACGAACTTTTCCCGGCGTTCTGACGACAATCCGGAAACGGTGCGGGCCCGGCTTGAGGCTTATGAGGCCCAGACCGCTCCGCTTTTGCCCTATTACCGGGAAAAAGGCCTGCTAAGCACTATCAATGCGATGGCTGGAATAGACGAAGTAACGGCTTCAATCGAAAAGATTTTGTCTGAAGCGTGATTGTTGACTTGACGACGGCAGTACCTATAATCCCGGGCCTTCGGGCTCAAGTGAAATCGACGGAAAAACAAGGCGGTTAACGCCAATTCGAGGAGAATTCGGCATGGCGCGCATAGCGGGCATCAATCTACCGAACAAGCCGACCTGGGTCGCGCTGACCTATATCCATGGGATCGGCCCGAAATCGGCAAAGAAAATCTGCGAAACCACCGGTGTGGCGGCGACCCAGAGGATCGACGAACTGAGCGACGACGAACTCGGGCGCATCAGGGAACTTATCGATCAGAGCTTCAAGATCGAGGGTGAACTGCGCCGCGAAACCGCAATGAATATCAAGCGCCTGATGGACCTTGGCTGCTATCGCGGTCTGCGTCATCGGCGCGGGATGCCGGTGCGGGGTCAGAGGACGCATACCAACGCCCGCACCCGGAAGGGTCGGGCGCGGCCGATTACCGGCAAGAAATAGACGCCAGCGAAAGACAGACGGGAAAATACCATGGCACGGCAAGCTGCAGCGCGCGTACGGCGTCGCGAGAAAAAGAACATTACGTCGGGCATCGCGCACGTAAACGCGACCTTCAACAACACGATGATTACGATCGCCGACGCGCAAGGCAATACGATCGCCTGGTCGTCGGCCGGGTCGTCCGGTTTCAAGGGGTCGCGTAAATCGACCCCCTACGCGGCGCAGATGGCGGCGGAAGATGCCGGTCGCAAGGCGATGGAACATGGGATGAAAACGCTGGAAGTTGAGGTGAAGGGCCCCGGTTCGGGCCGTGAATCGGCTCTGCGGGCTCTTCAGACGGTCGGGTTTACCGTAACGTCGATTCGCGATGTGACGCCCATCCCGCATAACGGTTGCCGGCCCCGCAAGCGCCGCAGGGTATAGCGGCAACCCGAATTCGCGCGGTCGTTTCGCAAAGCGACCAATTGGAAATTTACAGCACGCCGTCCAGTGACGGCCGAGCAGAATGAGGTCATACCGGTGATTCAGAAGAACTGGCAGGAACTAATTAAACCCAACAAGCTAGAAATCACGCCCGGCATGGACGGAACGCGCAACGCGACCATTGTCGTGGAACCGCTCGAACGTGGTTTTGGTATGACGCTCGGCAATGCTCTACGCCGCGTTCTGCTGTCGTCGCTTCAGGGGGCCGCGGTGACGGCTGTCCAGATCGACGGCGTACTTCACGAATTCTCGTCGATTCCGGGCGTCCGCGAAGACGTGACGGACATCGTACTCAATCTCAAGGGGCTCGCGCTGCGCTATCATGGCGATACAACCCGCCGTATCTCGCTAACCGCGTCCGGTCCTGGCGAGGTCACTGCGGGCATGATCGATGCGTCGCACGATGTTGAGATCGTTGACCCGGATCTGGTGATTTGTACTCTGGACGATGACGCCAAGATCAATATGGAAATGACCATCACCACCGGAAAGGGCTACGTTCCGGCGGTGCAGATGCGCGCTGAAGACGCTCCGATCGGTCTTATTCCGATCGATGCGGTCTACAGTCCGGTGCGGCGCGTTACGTTCCGCGTTTCCAATACCCGTGTCGGACAGGTGACCGACTATGACAGCCTGTCTCTGGACGTGGAGACCGATGGCACTGTCGTCCCGGACGATGCGGTAGCGCTCGCCGCCCGCATCCTTCAGGACCAGCTTCAGACCTTCATTAATTTCGAAGAGCCCACGGCAAGCGTTGAGGCCGAATCTGCGGCGGAGCCCAGGTTCAACAAGAACCTGCTGCGTAAGGTCGATGAACTGGAGCTTTCCGTTCGGTCGGCTAATTGCCTCAAGAACGACAACATCATTTATATCGGCGACCTGGTTCAGAAATCCGAGCAGGAAATGCTGCGCACCCCGAATTTCGGGCGGAAATCGCTGAACGAGATCAAGGAAGTCCTGTCCCAGATGGGGCTTCACCTCGGGATGGAAATTACCGAATGGCCGCCCGAGAATATCGAAGAAATGGCCAAGCGGCTGGAAGAACCCTACTGAGGAAGTATGAGTCATGCGTCATAGACTAAGCGGCCGCAAGCTGAACCGCACGACACCGCATCGTAAAGCCCTGTTTCGCAACATGGCCTGCGCTCTGATCAAGCACGAGCAGATCACGACCACCCTGCCGAAGGCGAAGGAATTGCGCCCGGTCGTCGAAAAGCTCGTCACGCTGGGGAAGCGTGGTGGGCTCCACGCCCGGCGCCAGGCTCTGAGTCGGCTGAACAACGATTCCGCCATGGTCGAGAAGCTTTTCGGCGCTATTGCCGACCGTTATGCCGATCGGGCGGGCGGGTATACCCGAGTGATGAAGGCAGGTTTCCGTTATGGCGATAACGCGCCTATGGCGGTGATCGAGTTCGTCGATCGCGATCCGGACGCGAAAGGTCAGGATTCGGGCCCGTTGCCCGAGTTGATGGAGCAAGAAGAACGGATGGCTGCGACCGCCTGATACGGTTGCAATCACGGGAATTCGAGAGGCGGCGGGAATGCCGCCTCTTTTGTTTTCCGGATACCGGTCCTTCGATTACTATGCCGCATTCTTGGAAGAGGGCAGGTAGCGTGCGGCCTATGACGGTAAGAAGGCTTCTCTATTCTACGATTGTCGTAGTACTGGCGCTGTCAGCGTCTTCCGGCGCAGTAATCGCGCAAAAGCGCATTCCCGAATCCCGGAGCCAGGTAACGCTGTCCTATGCGCCTTTGGTGAAGAAGGCGGCTCCAAGCGTCGTCAATATCTATACCAAGCGGGTGGTTCAAAGCCGGCGCTCGCCTTTCTTTAACGATCCGTTTTTTCGCCAGTTTTTCGGAGACGCCTTCAATTTCGGCGCCCCGCGCAAGCGGGTGGAGAACTCGCTTGGCTCCGGCGTTATCGTGCGGACGGAAGGTGTGATCGTTACCAACCACCACGTGATCGACAAGGCGGACCAGATTATCGTGGTCCTGTCCGACCGGCGGGAAATGCAGGCGAAAGTCATTCTGTCGGACGAGAAGACCGATCTCGCCATCCTCCGGGTCGATGCCGGCGAAGAGAGGCTGCCATTTCTGCGCCTGCGCGATTCCGATGATCTGGAAGTCGGCGACCTCGTTCTGGCAATCGGAAACCCGTTCGGCGTCGGGCAGACCGTAACGAGCGGGATCGTATCGGCGCTTGCGCGAGCGGCCGATAACATTTCCGATTTCAGCTTCTTTATTCAGACCGACGCCGCCATTAACCCGGGTAATTCGGGGGGCGCGCTGATCGCCATGGACGGGAGTCTTGTCGGCATCAATACGGCAATCTACAGCCGGAGCGGCGGTTCACAGGGCATCGGATTCGCCATTCCGGCCAATATGGTCGCGCAGGTTGTGGAGAGCGCGGTAAAAGGCTCCAAGATCATCCGGCCCTGGTTCGGCGGCACGGGCCAGTCCGTTACCACCGATCTGGCAGGCGCGCTCGGGCTGAAGCGGCCCGTAGGCGTTCTGGTTTCCGAGATGCACAGGATTGGCCCCGCGCGCAAGGCCGGCCTTAAACCAAGCGACGTTATCCTGGAGTTCAACGGCAAAGAGGTTGTCGATCCGCGCTCGTTGCGTTTCCGGATCGCGACGATGCCGGTAGGCGGTACGGCATCACTGACGGTCGTCAGGAAGGGAAAGAAACTGCGTCTTTCCCTCCCTCTGGAAGCGCCGCCGGAAATACCGCCAAGAAGAGTGACCCGATTGAAGGGGCAGCACCCCCTCGCAGGCGTGACAGTCGCGAACATGTCGCCGGCGCTCGCCGAAGAACTATCGCTGGATCATGGGCTGCAGGGTGTCATTGTACTCGATATCGCGCGCGGCAGCCCGGCACGCCGGATCGGGCTTCGTCCTGGGGATATTCTTTCTCGGGTCAATTCCAGAAAGGTCGACAGGGTCCGGTCTGCGGTGAGTGTCTTGAAGGATCAGGTCTCCTCATGGCGGATTTCGGTGATCCGGGACGGGCGGGAACTGACGGTCGTGATCGATGGCTGACAGCGCGGCGACCGGAAGCCTGTTCGAAGCGCAAGCTCCCCGACCACTTGCGGACAGGCTACGACCGGCGGATCTGTCGGAAGTGGTGGGGCAGGCGCACCTGCTGGGGCCGGACGGTCCGCTTGCCCGGCTGGTGAAGGCGGGGTCGCTGGTCTCCATGATCCTCTGGGGACCGCCCGGCACCGGTAAGACGACGATTGCGCGACTGCTCGCGGAACAGTCCGGCCTGCGGTTTGTTCTGCTGTCGGCGATCTTCTCCGGTGTTGCCGATCTTCGAAAGGTTTTCGAGGAAGCCAGAGCGGCGCGCGTGGCGGGGCAGGGGACCCTGCTGTTCGTTGACGAGATTCACCGGTTTAACCGGGCGCAGCAGGACGGGTTCCTGCCCTGTGTAGAGGACGGAACCGTCATCCTGATCGGGGCGACGACGGAGAACCCGTCCTTCGAACTGAATCCGCCACTCCTTTCGAGGTGTCAGGTTTTCGTGTTGAACCGCCTTGACGATGCGGCGCAGGAGGAATTGCTGACCCGGGCCGAAACCGAAACAGGCAAGCCGTTGCCGGTTACGGACGAGGCGCGCTCCGCCCTGCGTGCTATGGCGGATGGCGACGGACGCTATCTGCTTAACATGACTGAGGCGCTATACCTGCTCTCGCCCCCCGAACCGCTCGGCGTCAAGGAACTGGCGGAAGCAGTACAAAGGCGCTCGCCGCTATACGACAAGGGGCAGGAGAGTCACTACAACCTGATTAGCGCTCTGCATAAGTCGCTGCGGGCCTCGGATGCGGATGCGTCGCTTTACTGGCTGGCGCGCATGCTGACGGGCGGGGAAGACCCGCTTTATATCGTACGTCGGCTGGTCCGGTTCGCATCCGAGGATGTCGGGCTGGCGGATCCGGCGGCCCTGACGCAGGCGCTGGCGGCCTGGGACAGTTTCGAACGGCTGGGCTCGCCTGAAGGCGAACTGGCGATTGCACAGGCGGTGCTGTACCTTGCGACCGCACCGAAATCGAATGCCGCCTACCGGGCCCTGGGGGCCGCGATGCGGTCGGCCAGGAATTCCGGATCTCTCATGCCGCCGAAGAACATACTCAACGCGCCGACAGGCCTGATGAAGGATATCGGATATGGCGACGGTTATGCCTACGACCACGATGCCCCTGGCGGTTTCTCGGGGCAGAACTGTTTTCCCGACGACATGCCGCGCGAGACCTATTACCGCCCGGTAGACCGCGGTTTTGAACGCGACGTCGCCAAGCGTCTCGCCTGGTGGGCGAAACGGCGCCAGGTTCGGGATGTAGATGGACCCAGCGCTGGGCCTCGCGATGGTTCCGGCAACGGGTAGGATGGACGGATGGGGATGATCCTTTCCATCGCAGCTGGCGGCGCTGTCGGCGCTCTGGGCAGGCACTGGATCGCGGGCGGCATTCAGTCGCTTGTCGGAGCTTCCTTTCCGTTCGGCACATTGGCCGTCAACGTTATTGGATGCTGTGTCATTGGCGCTCTCGTTGTCCTGATGACGCAGGTGTGGTCTCCGTCTCAGGAGATGCGGGCTTTTCTGACGGTTGGCATGCTGGGCGCGCTGACGACATTCTCGACTTTCTCCATGGAGGTCGTCCTGATGACCGAGCGGGGCGACTATTTTTTCGCGGGGTTTTACGTCATTGCCTCGGTAATCCTGTCGGTCGGCGCCGTTTTCGCATCAATGGCGGCCATGCGGTGGTTTCTGTCATGACCTGTGTTTCCACCTTCACAGTAGAAGAGGACGAGGCCGGTCTGCGGCTCGACCGATGGTTCCGTCGTCGTTACCCGGGCCTGACCCACGGGCGGCTGGAGAAATTGCTGCGCACCGGGCAGATCCGGCTCGATGGCGGGCGGGTAAAAGGCGCTACCCGCCTGGAGGCCGGTCAGATTGTGCGCGTTCCGCCGCTGGAAGGTTCCGACCGGGATAGAAAATCCCGGAGACCGTCGCTAAAGGCCGAGGATGCTGAATTTATTCGTTCGCTGGTTATCCATCGCGATGACCATGTGATCGCCTTGAACAAACCGCCTGGGCTCGCGGTGCAGGGCGGCAGCAAGGTTACGCGGCATGTGGATGGCATGCTGGACGCGCTGAAATTCAAAGCCAGCGAGCGACCAAGACTGGTCCACAGGCTGGACAAGGATACAGGTGGTCTTCTTCTGCTTGCGCGGTCCGCCAGAGCGGCGTCGAGCCTTGCAGAAGCCTTTCGCGGACGTGATGCGGAGAAGACCTATTGGGCGCTGGTATCGGGCGCGCCCAGCCCGAAAGAGGGGCGCATTGATCTTGCCCTGTCCAAAGGAAGCGATGCCGGACGGGAACGGATGCTAGCCGGGCTGGACGACGGACGACGGGCTGTTACAGATTTTGCGGTTGTCGATAGCGCGGGGAGCAGAGTGGCCTGGCTGGTCCTTAAGCCGCGGTCCGGTCGGACGCATCAGCTACGCGTTCATTGTGCGGAAATAGGTACGCCCATTGTCGGTGACCGGAAGTACGGCGATGAGAATAGCCGGATTGACGGACTGCCCGGGAGAAACCTGTTGAATCTCCATGCGAGAGGGCTCCGGATTCCCCATCCCGCGGGCGGCACTCTTTCACTGAAAGCATCGCTGAGCGCGGACATGATGAAGAACTGGAGTTTTTTCGGGTTCGATACAGACAACCCGGAGGCGGAGCGGTTGTCGGAAATGCTGGGAGACGGACGGTGATAGGAACGGAAGCTCAGCGACTGGCAGCGTTCGATCTCGATGGTACGCTGCTGGACAGCGCATCGTCGATTGTGGCGGGCGTCCTCGATTGCTGGAAGGCCTGCGGGTTCGAACTTCCCGAACCGGATGCCATACGAAGGATTATCGGTCTGCCCTGGGAAGAATCGATTGTTACGCTGCTGCCTGGTGCCGGCGAGCGTGAGTTCGCCATGATTCGGAGCTACCACGATGAAGTTGCTCGCGGCGAACGAACCCGGGACGTGCCCGAACAGAAGCTGTTCGGCGGGATTGAGGAACTGCTGGATGAGCTGGAAGGGCGAGGGTATCTGCTTGCCATAATTACCAGCCGGAATTCGCACAGGCTCGACGATTTGCTGGACCGGGCCGGCATCGCCGGTCGGTTCGTGTCTCTCAAGACGACCGATCATGGGCCGGGAAAACCCCGGCCCGATCTCATGTTGCAGACCTTATCCGAGCTCGGTGTCGACCGTCGCGATACCGTCATGATCGGCGATACCACGTTCGATATCCAGATGGCGCGTAACGCCGGTACGTCTGCGATCGGGGTAGAATGGGGCGTCCATGAAGCACATGAACTCCGCGAAGCAGGCGCGCATCACGTCGCCGAAGCGGTTCATGAGTTACCAGCGGCGATCGAGCGGTTGGTCGCACGCTGAACGGTACTGGGCATGAAACGTTTTTACGAGGAGGCAGCCGCCGAACACCTCGGCAAGAGCTGGCGGGTGACCCTGGATGGGCGGACTGTCAAAACGCCTGGGGCCCGCGACCTGTTGGTTCCATTTGAAGGCCTCGCCATCGCTCTCGCCGATGAATGGGGCGCGCAGATGGAGGAGATCGACCCTGCAGCGATGCCTCTTACGCGGCTTGCAAACACCGCGATAGACCGGACGGCGTCGCTTCGCGAATCCGTTATCGAGGAAGTCGCGGGTTACGGGGCTTCGGACCTGCTGTGTTACCGGGTTTCGGACCCGGCCGAACTTGTCGACCGACAGAGCGCAAACTGGGACCCGTTGCTGGACTGGGTTGGAAAGCACTTTTCGGCGAATTTGTCGGTTACGACGGATATTACTCCCCTAGAGCAGGACAACGAGGCGCTGCTCGCGATTTACAGCGCTGTCGCGCGGAAAAACGATTTTGCCCTCACCGGTCTGCATGCCACGACAGGGCTATGCGGTTCCGTTGTTATCGGACTGGCTTTGGCCGAAACGGTACTACCCGCTGAAAAAGCCTGGCAGTGCGCTATTCTTGACGAGATGTATCAGGCCGAACAGTGGGGCGTCGATGCTGACGCGGAACAGCGCTGGAAAGCCATGCGGGACGAGATCGCGGCAGCGACGCTATTCATGGATCTATCGCGCGATTAAAGACGGCGGAAAAGTTGCGTTTAAGGGCGTCTCCGGCCTCTTCGGAGGTCACCGGCAGGCCCAGGTCGACCAGAGACGTGACGCCATGTTCGGCTATGCCGCAGGGAACGATACCCGCATAGTGATCGAGATTCGGCTCCACGTTTAGCGCGATGCCGTGATAGCTCACCCAGCGGCGGACGCGAACGCCGATGGCGGCGAGCTTGTCTTCCTTGCCCTGGCCGCGGTCGACCCAGATACCGACGCGTCCGTTTCGGCGCTCACCGCGCACAGCGAAATCGGCTAGGGTTGAGATCAGCCATTCTTCCAGATCGTGGACGTACTGCCGGACATCGTTGCGGCGGTGCGTCAGGTCCATCAATACATAGGCGATGATCTGACCGGGGCCGTGATAGGTATACTGACCCCCGCGCCCCGTTTGGAATACGGGAAACCTGTCCGGTTCAAGCAGGTCGGTATCGCGGGCGCTGGTGCCGGCGGTGTAAAGCGGCGGATGTTCGAGCAGCCAGACGCATTCAGGTGCTTTACCGGCCTGGATCGCGGCGACCCGCTCCTCCATCCAGGCGACAGCGTCCGTATAGGGCGTCGGCTGCCCAAGCGTCGAACGCCATTCAACGGATGCAAGTGCTGAATTTTCATCAGGTTTGGTCATCGGCCTTGCAGTTACCATGGCAATTTGCTATCTCCGCGACAGACTTTATCGGTTGGTATATAACAGTTTTCAGCGAAACATGCGGTCGTGGCGGAACTGGTAGACGCGCAGCGTTGAGGTCGCTGTGGGAGCAATCCCGTGGAAGTTCGAGTCTTCTCGACCGCACCATATTTCGGGTCCGCTGCTGAGGCATGCGGACCCGATTTTCTTTGAGTCACCGGTTTTCATCAGACCCTTAAGGCGAGACGGGGAAACGGATCATGGCCGAAGCTGAACTCGCCGAGGAAACAGCGCCCGTCCAGGCCGAGGAGTTGCTCGGCCTTAGTACCGACCTGGTGGGCGATCTTTCGCTGGCCCTCGAAGACGAGCACAGGTTCGAGGCGCGATTGCTGGTGGAGGCGCTTCGTGCCCCCGAACTGGCGGATATTCTGCAGCTCCTCCGTCCCGACCTGCGACTCCGTCTGATTGAGTATCTGCGGCCGGATTTCGACCCCGAGATCCTGCCGGAGCTCGAGGACGACGTCCGAGATGAGGTCGCGGACCAGATGGGAACGCGGGCACTGGCGCGCGCTATCGCCCGCCTCGATTCCGACGATGCTCTGTCGCTGATTCTGACCCTCGAGGAAAGCAAGCAGCGCCGGGTTCTCCATGCCATTCCGGAAGAGTTGCGGGACATTCTTGAAGAGGGTCTGGCCTTTCCGGAGGACAGCGCCGGGCGTCTCATGGATCGCGATTTCGTCGCGGTGCCTTCCTTCTGGTCGGTCGGCGAAACCATCGATTACATGCGTGAAGCGGATGATCTGCCGCAGGATTTCTACGATCTCTTCGTCGTCGACCCGCGACACCGGGCCATCGGCCGGGTTTCATTGAGCCATGTTCTGCGCAACCAGCGTCCCGTGAAGATCAGCACTCTGATGGATTCCGACCTTGTCAGCGTTCCGGCCGTCATGGACCAGGAAGAAGTCGCCTATCTGTTCGCGCAGCAGAACATCGTTTCAGCGCCCGTTGTAGATGATGCCGGGCGCCTGATCGGCATTGTCACGGTCGACGATGTCCTGGATGTCATCGCCGAAGAAGCGGAAGAGGACATCATGCTTTTGGCCGGTGTTCAGAACGACGATCTCTACGCGGCGGCCCTGCAGACCGGCCGTTCCCGGTTTTCGTGGCTGTTCGTCAATCTTCTTACCGCGATCATGGCGTCAGTTGTGATTGGCTTTTTCGAGGGAACTCTTGAGCAGATCGTAATCCTCGCTGTTCTGATGCCTATCGTCGCCTCAATGGGGGGCAACGCGGGAACCCAGACGATGACGGTTGCCGTTCGCGCGCTGGCGACGAAGGAACTGACGCCGGCGAATGCATTGCGCGTGACCGGAAAGGAAGCCCTGGTCGGGCTCTATAACGGTCTGCTGTTTGCCCTTCTGATAGGCGGCGTCGCCTGGTACTGGGCGGATTCATTCGCAGTCGGTGCGATTATGTCGACTTCCATGTTGGCGACGCTGGTTATCGCAGCGCTGGCCGGGATGGGGATACCGCTGGCGCTGGCGCGGACCGGAGTAGACCCCGCGGTGGCTTCGGGCGTGATTTTGACGACCGTGACCGATGTTGTTGCCTTTTCGGTCTTTCTCGGGCTTGCAGCGTCGTTGCTGTTATGACGGTAGCGCGTTCCATAGCCGCGGTGGCATGCCTTGCTGCGGCCGTTCTGATTGCCTGGTCCTATACCGGAACTGCGTCGGGCGGACTCCTGCGGACGGCCGGGATCGTTACTCTCACCATCGGCCTGCTGGCGACAGTTGCCCTCCCGGAGTTTCTGACGGCCCTTATATTTTTCTTTCTGTGCGTTGTGCTCGCTGTCGCGCCGCCCGAAGTGGTGTTCTCCGGATTCTATTCGGGCGCAATCTGGCTGGTATTCGGCGGATTAATGATCGGCGCGGCTATCGATGTGACGGGGCTTGGCGAACGGGTCGCCGGCGTCCTCGAACGGCGCTTCGCCGACAGCTATTTCAAGGCGGTCCTCGGTACGGTTCTTCTGATGCTGGTTCTTGCGTTCCTGATGCCGTCGTCGCTCGGTCGGATCACCATCATGCTTCCCATCGTCATGGCGCTCGCTGACCGGCTGGGGTTCGCGCCCGGCAGCAACGGAAGGGCAGGGCTTATCCTCGCTGTCGCGCTTGGGTCGATCACGCCGACTTTCGCGATCCTGCCGGCATGCGTGCCGAATGTGGTTCTCGCGGGGGCGGCGGAAGCCATCCATTCAATCCAGTTTGCCTATAGCGATTACCTTCTGATCCATTTCCCGGTTATCGGCGTGCTCGGGACGATGGCCTTGCCCGTCTTTATCTGTCTTCTGTTTCGCGACAGGGTTCAGCCCCAGGAATCGGCAGGAGAGCAAAGCGCGATGAGCTCGTCAGAGAAGAGATTGATCGGTTTTCTCCTGATCGCTCTCTGCCTGTGGGTTACGGATACCGTTCACGGGATTGCACCGGCCTGGGTTGCGCTGGGAACGGGGATTGTCTGCACCCTGCCGGTCGTGGGCGTCATGAAACCGGTAACGGTCATGGAAAAGGTCAGTTTCGGCCCGATCCTGTTTCTTGCCGCTTTCGTCGGAATGGGAGCCGTCATCACCCATGCCGGTCTGGGCGAGGCCCTGGGTGGCTGGTTGATCGAGCGCCTGGAATTCAGCAAGGAGACACGTTTCTCGGATTTCGCTTCAATGATCGGCCTTGGCGTGCTGTTGCAGCTCGTTACGACTCTGCCGGGTCAGCCGGCGATCATGACCAGCTTTGCGGAGACCCTGGCAGGCGCCACGGGGTGGCCCCTGATGACTGTTCTCATGACGTCGGTATCGGGCTGGGCGCTGGTCATGTTTCCCTACCAGGCGCCGCCGCTGGTGGCGACCCGAGCGCTTACAGGCCTTAGCGTAGGATCTTTCATTCGCCTGATGCTGCCTTTGGTCTTGTTCGGCTGGATTGTAATGGTGCCGCTCCAGTTCTTCTGGTGGCGCGCACTGGGGCTCTTTTCTTAGGTTTTTCAGGACGGACCGATCAGACCTGGTCCGCATCCTTAACCGAAATTTAGCGGCGCTTCGCTGAAGATACCCCTTACGCGAAATCTGTTCGGGGCGCGGTTCGGTGGCGACTGCCGGAACCCCGAACCGGTCGGGGTGAGATGCCTGATGCAGAACGAGTCCAGATATTCGCTGGAGAACCTTAAGGTTTTCATCATTGATGATAATCGCCACATGCGGCGTCTCCTGCAATCCATCCTGAATGCGCTGGGTGTAACGGATATTGTGGAATCCGGGAACGCGGTCGAGGCATACGAAGCTCTTCGCGATTTCGAAGCCGATGAACGGGATCGAGTTGGTCCGGAAGGTTCGGAATTCAGACGACAGTTTCAATCAGTATGTGCCTATCATCATGCTGTCGGGATATGCCGACATCGATCGCATAACCGAGGTGCGCGATACAGGCGTCAATGAATTCATGGCCAAGCCGATTTCCGGCGCTGCGCTCTACAAGCGCTTCCTCTCGATCATTGAGCACCCGCGTCCTTTCGTGCGAACCAGATCGTATTTCGGACCGGATCGCCGACGGCAGAAGCTCGGTCCGCCAAAGGGTCGGCCGGAGCGGCGGAAGGATGAACGTAAGGAAAATAAGAGCAGGGCGCCCTTGGTTACTCTGCCGAAAGCGACGCTTTCTTCCTGATTCCGGCATTCCGCCAGAATGTCATCTGGAGGGTCCGGGGGTGAACTGACGGGCTGTTCCGTTTAATCTTCGAATTATGAAGAGGACCTTCTCAAACGATGTTTTGCTCTCGTGACCGTACATCTCGTTAAAATCGCGGTGGGTATCGAAAGTCTTGAGCATCTGCGAGAGATTCAGGCGCAACGGATCGGCGCGGGAAACGGAAAGTTGCGCCATATGACGCGCAACAGGCCTCGCCGGGAGGATGAAGTCCTCGACGGCGGGTGCATTTACTGGATCATCAAAGGATATATCCGCGCGCGTCAGCGGATAATCTGTTTCGAAGATGCGGTGGGGCGCAACGGACGCAAACGCTGCGCGCTTGTTCTCGACCCCGAACTTGAACGGACGGCCCTCATGCCGCACCGGCCGATACAGGGCTGGCGTTATATGGAGGCCGAAGCCGCCCCTGCGGTCGCGGAGGAGTGGGATACGGAGGCGGAAGAAACCCTGCCGGAGGGTATGGCGGAAGAGCTGCGGTCGCTGGGTTTGCTATGACGGCAAAAAAATCATTGGCGTATAGGAAGGTATGAGATTTAATGCCCTTACACAAATTGTCTTCCAATCGATTGCATGGCTGAAAAAATTCTCATAGCCGGGGCCGGGATCGGCGGGCTTGCGACGGCGTCGTGCCTGATGAAGGCTGGCTACGATGTCGAAATGTATGAGCAGGCGCCGGAATTGACGGAGGTGGGCGCGGGCATTCAGCTTGCTGCCAACGCGATGCATGTGCTGAACGATATCGGGCTTGGGCCGGCATTATCGAAAACCGGGGTCCGGCCGGGCGCCTATGTTTTCCGCTTGCACGATACGGGGGAGGAGATAGCCCGTTTTGCCCTGTCGGATGAGCATGAGGCAATGCACGGGGCACCTTATTACCAGGCGCACCGCTCCGACCTGCTCGATCTTCTGGTGGCGAAGGCGCGGGAGTTCAAGCCTGACGTCATTAATCTGAACAGCACGGTTACGGGGTTCGAGGAAGACGATGACGGTGTCACGCTTCTGCTGGCGGATGGCAGGCGACCGCGCGGCGATATCCTGATTGGCGCGGACGGGCTTAAATCCGTCATCCGGGCACAGATCGCCGGGCGGGCGGCGAGGGCGGATTATACCGGCGATGCCGCGTGGCGGATCGTGGTGCCGGTCGAAAAACTGCCGAAGGATTTTCTGGAGCCCGTGATGTCTGTCTTTATGGGGCCGCACCGGCATGTCGTCTGCTATTACTTGCGGCGGGGAAAGCTGCTCAATTTTGTAGGTTGTGTTGAAACCGAGGAAGTTTCGGAAGAAAGCTGGACAGCGAAATTTTCCTGGGAGAAGCTGAAGTCGGATTTCGAGGGTTGGCACCCGGCGATCCAGAGCGTGATCGATGCCGCCGACCGGGATGCCTGTTTTCGCTGGTCGCTTCATTACCGCAACGCCAGCACCGTCTGGAATACCAGACGCGTCACCATCATGGGTGACGCAGCGCACCCGACGCTGCCCTATCTCGCCCAGGGGGCCTGCATGGCGATCGAGGACGGCGCAGTGCTGACCCGCGCGCTAGGGATGAAGGACGATCCGGCGGAAGCGCTCGATCTTTTTGTCCGCAACCGGATCGACCGGACGACGCGGATTGTCGAGCAGTCGACCTATAATCGCGAGTTGTTCCATCTGCCGAGCGAAGATGAGATCCGCGCTCGTTTCGCCAATCGGGACGAAGGCAAGGATCGCAATACCTGGCTATACTCCTACAACGCCCTGACCGTGCCGCTGGAGTAGGGAAGACCTGCTTCTCCTTCTTTGATGCACTGGCTTGCTCCCCAGGGGAAGCGGCGCTAGCGTGCCCCATCCAATTCGAACAGATCCGGGAGGTAACAATGGCGACGGCTTTATTTGAGCTGGTGGAAGAAGAATCGCTGCGTGGCAAGGTCAGCGAGGCGGAATGGAATGCGCGGGTCGAATTCGCCGCGGCCTACCGGATTGCGGTGTCGAAAGGCTGGAACAAATCGACGGCCAATCACATGACGTTACGGCTGCCCGATCAGCCCGATTATTTTCTGATGAATGCCGCCGATTTTGCGTGGGATGAAATTACCGCGACCAATCTCCTGAAGCTGGATCACAGCGGTACGGTTGTCAGCGATACCGACCGCCGTCCGCGCCCCGCAGGATTGAACTTCCATACCGCGATCCAGCGCGAAATGCCGCATGTCGGCTGCACCATCCATTGCCATCCCGGCGCAGGCGTCGTGGTCTCGGCCTGGGAGGAGGGGCTTCAGTTTTTCGATCAGGGATCCTGCGGCGTCTACGGGCAGGTCAGCTATCACGATTTCGAAGG
>Ga0181593_10000915_pt1 | contig 26456 bp, 33 predicted proteins | sample 071ome_19_FD_133756 | JGI IMG/M metagenome (GOLD analysis project Ga0181593, IMG submission 133756) | Coastal salt marsh microbial communities from the Groves Creek Marsh, Skidaway Island, Georgia - 071413AT metaG (megahit assembly) | ecosystem: Environmental > Aquatic > Marine > Intertidal...
AAGCTCAAACCCAAGAAATCGGCCATCTCTGCCGACATGCTTGATACGGCGAACAGCTATGACGACAAAGTGGCGGTGGTGAGATTACTTGTCGCAGAAGATGCTGGGCGTGTCGCCAACGTATTGAAGAAGATGATCAAACCCGTCTAAGGGAGCTGAGTAATGGCAGAAGCAGCAAAAAACATTCCGCAGGGAGAGGGTGAGAAAGAGCTCCCAGACTTCGTTCGAGAAGAGCTGGAGACAATGACCTCCACTGAGCGGGCGGCCGTCATCATGTTGCTAATGGGAGAGACCCAAGCCTCGGATATTATTCGATACATGAACCCTCGAGAGGTACAGGCGCTGGGCTCGGCCATGGTCGGAGTCGTTGATCTGTCTCAGGAAACTGTCAGCGCGGTGCTTGACGACTTCGTTGGCACCATCAAGCAGCAGACCAACCTGGGTTTGGGCACCACTGATTATGTTGAATCGGTTTTGAAACGAGCGCTTGGTGACGATAAGGCCAGTACAGTCCTGAGCCGGATACTGCCTGGGGGATCTACAAAAGGGCTGGAAATTCTGCGTTGGATGGATGCTCGTGCAATCTCTGACATGATTATTAATGAGCACCCTCAGGTAATTGCCATCATCCTGTCAGTGCTCGAGTACGACGTTGCTGCTGACGTGCTCAGCTTTCTGCCTCAGGACAATCGTGGTGAGGTGATGCAGCGAGTGGCGAGCCTGGAGACAGTACAGCCCTCTGCTATGGAAGAGTTGGAGCGCATTATGTCCGAGCAGTTCTCCAGTAACTCCTCCGCGCAATCTTCTAGCTTTGGTGGTGTGAAGACAGCCGCCAAAATCATGAACTTCGTCAAAGTCGATCTTGAAACCTCGGTGATGCAGTCTCTGACCCAGCTGGACGAGGACCTCACGCTACAGATCCAGGACAACATGTTCACGTTCGAGAACCTCTCCATGGTGGATAACCGCGCCATTCAGGTGATGATGCGTAATATCGAGTCCGATTTGCTCATGGTGGCTTTAAAGGGCGCCAGCGAAGAGACCCGGGACAAGTTCTTCGACAACATGTCGCAACGAGCCAAGGCCATGTTTATTGATGATATGGAGTCTAAGGGCCCGATGCGTATCTCTGATGTTGAGGACGCCCAGAAAAATATCATGCGCATTGCAAGAAAGCTGTCTGACGCCGGCGAATTGGTACTTGCCGGTCGCGGAGATGACTTTGTCTAAAGCCAGTGACACCGTCGTATGGGAGTTGAAAGAGCTCCTTGCTGCTGATCGCCGCGCCAAAGCCTTTAGTGAAGCCTCAGCTGCCGGAGATCTCTCGGCGCGCCAGGTGGGCTTCGAGGAGGCACATTGGCAACAGATCAGCGGTGAGACTGATGCTGATGAGGCGGAGGGTGATCTCACGTCGGCCGACGAATCAGCGTTAGACGATTCTGAGGTGGCGGCTGCCGATGAGACTGAAGCCGAAGAAGAGCAAGAAATCGATATTGACCAACTGCTTGAGGCCAAGTTTCAGGAGGGCGTCGCAGAGGGTATCAGGCAATCCAACTTGGAGAGTCAGCAGCGGGAAGCGCTGACCGAGCGTTTCTTTGAGGCGATTAAGGCCCAAATGGACGCGCTCCCCAGAATCTGGCCTGTGGTCACAGATCTGTCACTCGACATCGCCAAAACTGCTTGCCTGCAATCGCTCAGAATCGATGAACAGACATTTCGTGCCTATCTTCACGCGACGCTGAAGAACATTGAGTTCCCAGAGGCCGTCCCGGTGGAAATCAAGGTATCCGCTGCGATGGCAGCAGTGATATCCGAGCAGCAACTTTCTGAGATGCTGGCTGAACAACCGGTTTCTTTGACGGTCGACCCCGATCTGAAAGACGGGGATATCTCTGTTCAGTACGAGCACCTGGTGATTGATCGACTGCTCGAGTGCGAGTTTGATCAGTTGCGTGAACAATTGGTAGCGCAGTTCCCTGATTCGTTGCTGGATTCATGAACTCGATCCCCGAAACTGCTGAACAGCCGCGGCCTGACCAAAGCTGGCCTCATTTGGCGGCGCCTGATGCCTGGACATGGGCCAAGATCAGGCATGTCTCAGGTCATGTTGTGGAATGCGACGGGCTTCAGGCGCCACTAGGGGCCATGTGCGAAATTGAGACAGATGACCCGGCAGCACCCAATGTGCCCGCCGAAGTTGTCGCCTTCTCCGATCAAATACTCAAGCTCATCCCGTTTTCAGACACGGTAGGGGTTTCGCGGGAAAGCCGAATTCGTTTGGTCAATCGCCGTGTTGGGCTGCCCGTCGGCTCTCATCTGCTCGGCAGGGTGATAGACCCTTTGGGCAATCCACTTGACGATAAGCCCTTGATATCGCCCCGGTTCGTTTCCAATTTCTACGGTCGCAGTATCCCTGCACTACATCGCCAACCAGTATCGACACCCCTCGATGTGGGCGTGCGCGCTATAAACGGCGTCTTGACGCTGGCTAAGGGGCAGCGTGTCGGCCTGATTGCTGGGTCTGGCGTTGGCAAAAGCACGCTGCTGGGCATGATGACCCGGCATACGGTCGCTGATGTGGTCGTGTTGGCCCTTATCGGGGAGCGTGGCCGAGAAGCCGGAGAGTTTCTTGCCGAGAGCTTGGGCCCCGAGGGGTTGCGCAAGTCAGTCGTTATTCTCGCTACATCGGACTGCGCCTCTGTTATGCGACGGCAGGCGGCTGAAGTGGCGCACTTGGTAGCGGAATATTTTCGTGATCAAGGGAAAGATGTATTGCTGTTGTGCGACAGTCTCACGCGGATCGCTCATGCTCAGCGTGAAATTGGTCTTGCTACGGGCGAGCCGCCCACCAACAAAGGTTACCCACCCTCGGTTTTTAGTGATTTGCCGAAACTCATTGAGCGAGGCGGTCCGGGGGATGGCCAGGGAACGATTACCAGTGTCTATACCGTACTCTCTGAGCATGAGGAGGGTATGGACCCTATCGTTGAGGTAGCGAGAGCGTCTCTCGACGGTCAAATTATGCTGTCGAGGGAATTAGCAGATACGGGGTTATATCCCGCGATCAACCTTCGGGGTTCAATATCCCGGCTGGCCTCAAAGGTCGTCGGCGCCCATGAAGTTAAAATGGCGACCGAGTTCCGGCGTTTATGGTCATTGTATGAGACCAATCGGGACCTCATTATGGTGGGCGCCTACGAGCAAGGCACTGATCCGGAGTTGGATCGGGCCATCGCAATGAGGCCGATGATGTTGGATTTCCTTCGTCAGGGCGTGACAGAAGCTTGCTCTATGGAGCAAGCGACGGCTGCCATCTCACAGATTATCGCGCGGGGACATCATGGCCACTAAGTGGGATCCTTTGGTGCGAAAATATCAACGCAAAAACCAACAGGAGTTGGCGCAGCTTGCTGAGTTGAGACGGCATTTACTGGAGACTGAAGCCAACCGTGACAAAGTTGCTGAGCGGCAACAGCACTTTAGGGAGCAACTTCATACCAAGACGCGTCGAGAGATTGATGATTGGCGTGTCATGAAATCCTTTCTCGCCGATTTGGATGTGTTGAGAAATAATTGTGAGGGTCAGCTGATGGAGCTCAGGGAGTTAATCAGTCGTGCCCAACAGCAAAATACCCGCACGTTGCAGGTGATGCAGAAATACGAGCATCTTCAAAAACAGACGATAGAGGCGCGTCGGGTTCATCAAGAGCGTCTCGAGACTGACGCCTTGGATGAATGGGCAGTCCAAAGTTACGCTAGATCAGACTTGGCACGCGAATTGCAGTAAGTACTGGTAGGCAACAATGTGATTAGCGATTGAACTGTGGACTCTCAGATCGGAACAGACATAGCCAAACTGCTCGGAAATCTAGGTAAAACAACCGATTCCGGCGGAAAACCTGCCTCTAATACTGAAGCAGGGGCTGCTTTTAAACGCGCTTTGGTGGCGTCCGAGCAAGCGCATTCGACGGCATCAAGCGGCAAGACGTTGCCGGCGGCATTTACGACATCAGATCAAGCTAGTCTTCCTCAAGGCCCAGTGGCAGCGACTACTTCTGCCCCCATCTTCGGCACTCACGGCGTCGTGAGCACTGAGCTTCCCGAGTTTGATTTACACGTGATCGGAGAGCCTGTCGGGCCGCGAGAGCTGAGAAAATTCGCTGAGGACACTGGTCTCTCCGCCGAGGCTTTGGCTCAGCTTTTTCCAGCAAATGAGCCGCAGTCTTCAGATCGCGTAGCTTCCGCGCACACTCTTGCCGACGCTATCGCGACATCGGTGACTCAGTGGCTCTCAAAAAACCAGACCAACGAACTTATTGGCGCTTCATCCAATGCTTCAGCTGGCACTTCGACTGCCGTAGAGAATGAGTCATTGAGAAGCTTTTTCGCAAGCGAGCTCATTACAGAATCGGCTCGGGCATCCGATCAATTGATTCAGGTGGAGACTGCAGACCTCGCTGAGAGTATTGCACCCTTTGTCACGGCAATAGTGGGTGAAGCCACTGGCGCTCCAGTGGCTCGCGGAGCCGCCAGAGAATTAGATGTTCTGACGAAGCAACTCTCAGCTCAGCTAAAGCCTCTGATCGATCACTGGGCAATAGAGACTGGAGGCGCTGAGACTGCTGCCCCCTTAACCAGCCAGGTGAGAGAAGTTGTCTCTCCTGTTCTCGCTCAGTGGCTGGACGGTGCGAATGGGGCTGAACGTTCGACTCTATCAACAGGCGTGGTATCACCAGAGTTTATGAGCGATAGGCTCGCGCAGGCCATCGCGCCGCTTGTCGTTGCGCGGTCTAGTAGCGCTCCTGAAATGCCACGGACGATGGTTGCGCCCGAGTTGCTCTCCGAGATTAAGACGGTGGTTTCGCGTTGGATTGATCAGTCTCCCCTGCAAAATCTTCCGGCAGATGCCTCACAGTGGAGCAGTGACGTCGTGGGAAGGGTCACGCCAGCGGTAACCCAGTGGCTGGCCGAATCAGACGCTCCGCAACGCGTGGTCAGCCAGTTGGCGTTAAAAATCACGCCTGAAATTAACACTCTGCTGAATTCATTAGCTGATAGGACTCAAAGCTCTGCTCCAACACTCGCTTCGGTATCCGCGGTGCCCGCTGGGGTCTCGGAGACAGAGCTCAGTGTCCTGAAAGCGCGCGCTTTGAGCCAGCCTGGACCCATCACGCTGTCTGTTGCGGGAGCAGACGTCGATAACATGCGTGCAAATCCGCAGAGCCTTGCCAGCACACTCGTTCAAGTTGTGGCGCCGATGGCGCGCCCTACTGCGGAGGCAAGCCCCGTTGCGCCGGCTGCGACATTGGATAGGTTTGCATTGCGCGGCGTGACTCTCCGCCCTGAGAGCCGAAAAGACGCTGTCAGTGTAGGGTTCGAGTCAGTTAAAGGTGTCAAGGCCGAATCCGCGACCGCACTAAAAGAGCTGGTAGGCGCACGTAGCCTCGAGTTGGCACGAGTTACTCCCACGGCCGAAAAATTGGCACCAAATTTTGGAGGCCAGCAATTGTTGGTTAGCGGGATCAACCAGGGTGAGCCGGCAGAGGGCTCTGCTGCTCGCACAGTTGCGCAGAGTGAGCTATCTTTCAGACAGAGTCTCGCTACATCTGATCGCCCTGCGACATCAGATTCCGCGCGTCTGAACCCCTTCATGCTCAATCAAAATAGCGCTGCGCGCGAGATGGCGGGACGCCAGCTCTCGGAAGCGCTGGGGCAGCGACTGGCCGCTAATATTGCCGCTGGCCATTACCGTCTTTCGTTTAACGTGAATCCTCGAGAGTTGGGAGCCATTGACGTGGTTATGGAGATGCGTGATGGTCGGCTGGATGCGCAAATTAACACCGGTAATGCAGTGACCAGGGAACTCTTGGGCGACTCATTGCCGCGGCTGAGAGAGGCGCTCCAGCAAAGCGGTATTAACCTCGCCCACTTACAAGTGGGCTCGGATTCACAACAGGGCCAGACACAGGGTAGACAATCTGACAACGACCAATCCAATGGCAATCAAGCTCAAAAAGATATGGGCTTGGCGGACGTCGCGACGGATGTTGTGGCTGAAGATCTAGAGTTGGGATTGGATCTGGATTCAGTTGATTTTTGGGCATAATGGTAACTGTGACCCGCAAAAGGATGGATGAACATCATGGCTGACGAAGAATTAGAATCAGGTGAAGGCAGCAAAAAATCGCCAATCCTGACTTATATACTGATTGGCGTTGGTGTGATCGTCACGCTGGCTATCACTATCGTGGCAACAATGTATTTCGTCGGATATTTCGACCCTGATTCGGCCGAACGCATCGAGGCTACCGTGCAGCAACTTGAAATGGATGCTGCCGAGGCGCGACAGCGAGCGGAGGAACTGGCGAAGGGTCCTGACAAGGAAACTTTAGATTCTCCGGAGCTCACGCGTTTCGAAAATACCTACATGGAAATTGAGCGCCCACTGGTGGCCAACATTGTGAATTCAAGGAAAGTCATGCAGGTCAAGGTGGCGATAATGACTCACTACGACGATCGGGTGGTGGCAAACATGGAAAAGCATGAGTTCGCTATCCGGTCAGAAATGTTGGATGTCATGAGAAAGGTTGACGAGACGCGAATTTCCGAGCCGAACTTCCGCTCAGATCTCGCCGAGCAGCTCAAGATAGCGATCAATTCGGTTCTCGAGAAGTATGAAGATTTTGGTGGCGTGGAAGAAGTGATGTTTACTGAATTCGTAGTTCAGTGAGTTAGGAAGACTTGTGAGAGTGCACTATGGCTGAAGATAGCAGCAGACTTTCGGAAGAGGAGCTCAATGCATTGACCTCCGACGAGGGTTTTGACGAGGATTCAGCGCCTTTGCTTGACCCTGACGCCATCGAGAATGGCTCGGTCCGTCCGCATAATTTGGTGACTGAGGATACTACCATCGGCATTAATTTGGCCGCGGTAGACATGATCACGGAGCGCTTTACGCGACACCTCCGCCTCGGGTTGCTGGAAGTGCTGAGAACCAGTCCGCGTATCACTGCTGACCGCGTGAAAACCCTGCCGTTTTCTGAGTACCTCAAGGATCTGCAGGCACCTCTATCCGTCAATACCGTGCGTTTGTCAGGTCTGCGCGGCACGTCCATGGTCGTCATCGATCCAAACGTGGTTTTTGCGTCGTTAGACAACTTTTTCGGAGGATTTGGCCGGGGTATTGACGGGTTGCCTCCTGGCAGAATGTTTACGCCGACAGAGACCCGCATTATCAATATTATGCTGGAGGTGATCTTTGCCTCCATCCATGAGGCTTGGTCGCCGATTATGGAGATCAAGTGTGAGCACATTGGTTCCGAAATCAATCCGCAGTTTGTGCAGATAGTTGATGAGAACGACCTCGTTATTGTCTGCCACCTCGAAGTCGAGTTGCCTGGCAAAGAGCGAGGAGCAATTGACGTTGTCTACCCTTTTGCCACGCTTAAACCTATCCGGGATGTATTGCGGGGACGGGTGCAGGATTCAGAAGACCCATCGGTCGACCACGACGTGTGGGCTCGTGAATTGGCGGGTGCCGCCTCTGATGCAGAACTAGAGCATCGAGTTATTCTGGGAGAGATCGAACTGACCCTTGGGGACTTCAATAAAATGCAGGAAGGTGATTTGCTGGATTTGAGAAAGTTTGATTTGGCGCGCGTCTTGGTTGACGACATTCCCCTCTTTGAAGCCGAAGTCGGTACTGCCAATGGCTATGCTGCTGCCCGACTATTGCAGGCAGTTGAGTTGGCTGAGACCTGATTTTGGGTTGCCGGCGGAGTGATAGGAGATACCCATGAGTGAAGAAGAAGAAACAGCTGACGTATCCCTGGAGCAGCTAGGCGAAGAAGGCTTGGCGGGTCAGGGTTTTGACGCGATGGTCAGCGCCGACGTGCTTCAAAGTGTTCCTGTCACATTGTCGGTGGAGGTGGGGCGGACTCGGCTTAAGATCCGAGACCTTCTGCGACTTAAACAGGGGAGTGTGATCGAGCTCGAGCGTAATGCCGGTGAGCCGCTTGACCTTCTCGTTAATAACACCGTTGTCGCCCAGGGTGAGGTTGTTCTCGTCAATGACCGTTATGGTGTGAGGCTAACTCGTATCCTGCCTTCGGAAGATCGCGTAGAGAAGCTTTGAGTGACAGAGGTTAGTTGTGGCCGAGGAGTTGAGCTGGGTACGTTGGGTTACCGCACTTTTTGTGGTTGCACTGGCAATGGCGTTCAGCTTCTGGACACTGCGCAGGATGCAGGGATCCTCCCGGAATTGGCTGCCTATTCGGGTCAACGGAAGAGTGCGACTCAATCGGTCAGCGGAGCTGGTGCTGGTCGAAGTCGAGAATGAACGGTTCTTAATTGGAGCAACACCAGCTAATATCAGCACCATAGCGAAGTGGCCAGCTGATTCGACCGGAAGCACAGCGGCTTCCAATGACCTTGCTGGCCGCAATGGTGAATAGGTCGATCTAACTGAGCCCTGCCATGGACTGCAGTCAGGGGTCGGCCCATCGTGTATGGGGAGCTAATGTTCAGACTTCTGCCGGCGCTGCTATTAATGTTGATGGCTACCGACTCCGCGGCTCAGGGCGTGCTTCCCATATTGAGTGCGGTTCAGGGTCAGGAGGGCGAGACCGAGTACTCGGTCACATTGCAGCTTCTGGGTCTGATGACGGTGCTCACGCTGTTGCCCTCGATCCTTCTTATGATGACCAGCTTCACGCGGATCATTATCGTTCTTGGCTTGCTTCGGCAAGCTATGGGAACGGCGTCAACGCCTCCTAATCAGATCCTTCTTGGTATCGCCCTGTTTCTCACTATCTTCATCATGGCGCCTGTTTTTACTCAGGTTTATGACGATGCTATAGCGCCCTACAGTAATAATGAAATCGGGTTAGAAGCGGCGATAGAAGCTGCGCAAATCCCGATGAAAGATTTCATGCTGCGGCAGACCAGAGGGAAGGATTTACAGACTTTTGTCAGCATCTCTAACGAGACTGATATTGCTGAACCCATGGATACCCCACTGACAGTCTTGATCCCAGCGTTTATTACGTCAGAGCTTAAAAGCGCCTTCACCATAGGTTTCATGCTCTACATACCCTTCATTATTATCGACATGGTGGTCGGTAGCGTGCTGATGTCTATGGGTATGATGATGCTCTCTCCTATGATCATCTCGTTACCTTTTAAGCTGTTGCTGTTTGTCATGGTGGATGGATGGATGCTGCTCATGACGTCATTGACTGGAAGCTACGTCTAGGGACACGCTCCATGGAGACAACCGAGATACTAGTGATTGGCAGAGAGGCAATATGGACAGTGCTCTCGGTTGCCGCTCCCGTGCTACTCACGGCTTTGTCTGTAGGGCTCATTGTGGGTGTTATTCAGGCTGCGACCTCGATTCAGGAGATGACACTCAGCTTCATCCCAAAATTGGCGGCGCTGGTAGCAGCCTTGCTGATTTTCGGTGATTGGATGCTGACAGTTTTGTCAGATATGTTCGTAAAAATCTTTGACATGATTCCTCAAGTTTTTCAGCAATGAGCCTGATCCTAGACGATGTGGTCCAGCTTCTGATCACTGGTCTGATCCCCTTTTTACGCATCTCCGCAATGTTGCTTGCCGCGCCACTCGTCTCGTTAAACGTCGTATCGGTCAGAATTAGAGCGGCGTTGGCCTTGGTGCTAACAATATTTATTTATCCGTCCCTGACAATTCCGATTATTGATCCAGTGAGTGGTGAAGGGTTAATTCTGATTTTGCGCGAGCTCTTAACAGGGTTGCTTTTTGCGGTGGTATTGCAGATCGTGAATGCCGCGCTGGTAGTGGCCGGCCAAACAATTTCTATGAGCATGGGGTTGGGTATGGCTCAAACAGTCGACCCAAATATGGGCCGCGTGCCTGTCATTGCCTCGTTTCTTGTGGTGATGTCTACGCTCATTTTTCTCTCAATTGGCGGCCATTTGATCCTCATTGAGTTAATTATGATGAGCTTTGAAGTCATGCCGATCGGGGGCAGCATCAGCGTTACCGGAACGCTGGCAAATTTTATCGAATGGTCGGGCATGGTTTTCCTGGGCGCAGTTCTGATAGCGCTACCAATTATCTTAACGATGATGCTTATTAACCTATGCCTCGGTATCGTCACGAGAGCAGCGCCAGCGTTGAACATATTCGCTGTAGGCTTCCCCGCGATGGTTTTGGCGGGCATGTTGTTGTTGATGGTCTACTTGGTCAACATCAATCTGCGCATTGAATGGTTGTGGATTGAGGCCTTCACGATGGCTCAAGATGTTTGGGTGACTTCGTAATGGCTGACGAAAACGACGACGGACAGGAAAAAACCGAGGAGCCCACCGGAAAGCGCCTGAGCAAAGCCAGAGATGAGGGGCAAATCGCGAGATCTACCGAGATCAATATTGCTGCTTCAGTTATTAGCGTTGCGCTCTTCCTGTTTCTTTTTGGCAACTCGCTCCTTAGCAATGTCGCAAACGTCTTTGCTCGAGGCTTGGTTTTCGATGCCCAATCTGTGCTTGAGCCTCAAGTGGCTGCGGGGCGGCTCGACGATGCCATGCTTGAAGTGTTCTTCGCTATTCTGCCTTTATTGCTGCTGTCGGCCTCGGTGGTGGTGGTGTGCTCCGGCCTGATAGGAGGGTACAACTTCAGCTGGAAAGCACTGCAGCCAAAAGCCTCGAAGTTCAATCCCATTGCCGGCTTGAAACGCATGTTTGGTACGCGAAGTTTGGTGGAATTGGCCAAGGCAATCGCCAAGTTCGCCCTCGTAGGAGGTGTCGCTTACATTCTGATTACGAGCTCTATTTCTGAGTTCTCTGAAATCTCAAGGATGGCGTTCGAGCCGGGCATTTCCGCCTCTGCCTCATTGGTCACCACAGCATTTCTCGTGGCGGCGACAACGCTCATTATCATTGCTCTGATCGATGCGCCGTATCAGGCCTATAAGCACAATCAACAGCTGAAGATGACTAAAAAGGAAGTCAAAGACGAGCGGAAAGACACTGATGGATCCCCCGAAGTCAAACAGCGCATCCGGCAAAAACAGCGTGAGGTTTACACAGCGCGAATGCTTGAAGCTGTTGCGGAAGCTGATGTTGTCATCACCAACCCAGAGCACTTTGCAGTAGCCTTAGCTTACGATCCCTCCTCTGATGATCCTCCCAGAGTAGTTGCAAAGGGCGCCGACTTTACCGCGCAGCGGATAAGGGAGAGGGCTGCCGAAGAGGGTGTGCCGTTGTTCCAGTCGCCGGTTCTTGCCAGAGCCTTGTTTTTCACTACTGAAATTCAGGGCTTCATTCCCGAAGCGCTTTTTGAGGCTGTTGCGCAGGTCATTGCTTATATCTTCAATATAAATAGCATTAACCGTTCCGATCCAATGTATGCCAAACCTGTGCCAAGAGTCCCCGATAATATGGTTTTTGACGCTGATGGTAGGCAGGCAGAGGTCTATGACGACTGAACATAGCCCAGCTAGAGCGCACTAGTAAAAGTGGAGATCCTCAAGCAGTGAAAGCCAGCCCTATAGATGACCCGCTGTTGGCCAGCCTACCCCATCCGGATGACGATGCCGTTCTGGCGGCGGCGCGACAGGCTCTGTTGGTGGGTATGTCAAACGTATTCATCGTTGGTGAGGAGGAGTTCCATATTGATGCCTGCTTTCTGGCCCTATATCACCAGTTAAAGTTGGAGTCAGGACTCCAGCTTCATCGCATGATGTCGCCCAAGGTCGACGAGATCGTGGAACTTTTTAACACCGTTCTGGCAGATCTCAGCATTGAAGAGGCGCGCAACCATCAGGCTCAGGATCGTCATATTATTGTCATGCCCGACTTCGGCCCTAATGCGGGCAAGGAATGGATGGCATGTGAGTCCTTGGTGAATACTTTCCCTGGGGCTAATGTTGGCATGCTTGCATTTTCTACCGTAGATAATCATGACGCGTCAGCGCTGAAGCAGTTATCTCTCAAGTCGCGGAACAAACTGATGCGACTGACGCCGATGGATGAGGATGCGATGCAACGATACCTCGCTGACTGCCATCAACGCGGCGTTCTTTTGGACATGCTGCCATCGCTCGCTGATTCGCCATGGTATGCGTTGGCAATCGAAGTCAGCGGGCTGTCGCTGGAGGATATCCCCCGATACAGCGTATCGGATTATGACGAGTCGGCTTCACAGTTACCTCAGGAACCCCCTGAAGAATCCGAAGCGCGCGATGGTGAGTCGATAGCAGCGGAAGCTAAAGACCCAACAAAACCAGCTCGTCGGTGGATCAATTGGGGTGCCCTTTTCCCCCGAATTGCCGCGCTTTTCTCAGCGGGCATGATTATTCTCTTCGCGAGTGCATTCCTTTTGGCAGTCGCGGGCGCGCTACATCCACCAATATGGGAGATGACTCAGGAGATCTTCAAACCATGGCTCGAGCTGGCATTGGCATGGATGGATCAGCTACTTCAGGGCGGGTTTCGCTAAAAAAAATTGATAAAAGGCCGATATTTGACCCGAAAGGGAGTGCATCAATATGGCAGATGACGAAAAGCTGGGCGAAGAAGAAGATTTGACTTTGCCGAGTCAAAGAAGCCCCAATAACGGCGGATCGGCGCCGGCTAGCCCCGCGTCCGATGCGGTTGCTCAGCTGAATGCCGAAACCCACACCCGACTTGACCGTGCGTTGGACTCGGCCAGCCAAGCGAATCGCAAAATGGAGTTTTATGCGAAACGTTTAGCCGGCGGCGCTGCCGTTGTGGTCTTTCTTTGTGCCGTTTTGTTAATGGTGGCGGGTGGTCGTTTGTCCGGGCAGGTCGAGGCCCTGCAGTCAGCGACGCTGTCGATAACAAAACGTGTAGTGAACATGAATTCCGCTCTCGATCGCATGGTTGTACTGGATCAAAAGCTCAGCATGCTGGACGAGGGCCAGGCACAGTTGGCCGAGGCCATTGGCCAGGTCGAGCAGGATGGCAAGGCGTTGGCGGAGCAGGTGGGGACTTCGATGTCGGGGGTTCAGTCTACCGTGACTGACAGCAGCGAGATGACGCGAAGTGGTGTTGAATCCAACCGAGCGATGGTTGCTCAGTTACAGAAGCAATCGGAGCAACTGACTGAGTTGGCAAACCGGGTGAGTCAGTTGGAATCTGGTTTTCGAGACGTAGCGGCGCTAAAGCGCGAGGTCGCCACCTTAATTGAAATTGAGCGCGACAATCTGACCAATTTGTTTGAAGCACAATTGGCGCTGCAGCAAGCACAAATGAGCGAAACGGCATCTGCGGAGAGCGAAGTTAAGGTGCCCGAGAAAGTTTATCCGGAGGGTACAATTGTTTTCCCGTCGACCTCCTCTCGACAGTAGGTCCGTCTCTCGACAATAGATGAATCAGACAGCGGCTGAGTCAGTAGGAACCAATTCTTGGCTTTCTTCTGGCTCGGGTTGCGGTACTGTTAGGTCGCGCATCGCGCTTTCAACAAAAGAAGATCCAGCGTCGATGCCCATTGAAATAGCATCTACCGCCTCCTCTATTGCCGCAGCCAAAGCAGCCCGCTGTGCCGGATCTTCACTAGCCCCGAACTCTTTACCCAGCTCGTATAGGCGGCCGGCCTGTGAGGACGGCAGGTATGATTCAAACTCTCCTCTGAGCATTTTGATTTTTAACGGGTTGGAGGGCGGTTCGCCCTTGCCCGTCGCGCCATGCTCCATGCCCGTTTTAATGAGGGATCGTACGTGAAGTTCGAGTAGGGCCAAAAAGCGATCTCGATCACCCTTGATGCCATACTGATCGTCGGCGCCATTGGCCATTGCTACCCATTCATCCCACAATTGACGGCCATCCAGCCCCGCGAAAATCTTCTGCGGTTCAGTCTCCGTTTTTTTTTCCGAGGGTGCGGCGCCTAAGTTAGAAAATGCTTTGGCCTCAAGATCATTCACTCTGCTGATCAGATAGATGATCAGAATGAGCAGAACAATTCCTAGCAGTAGGGAAACCGCAATGACAATATTTTCTAATGACATGTCTTCAGTCTTCGCGTACCGGGGTCAGCCGAGGTGAGATTAGTCTTGCTCGTCATCACCGTCGGCCTCGCGCAGTAAGCTCAGTAGCTGTATCGTTTGGGTCGTTTGTAGGTCCTCGACGATGCTTTCAGCGATTTTGTCAGCCTGTTGCAATGCCTCGTGGGCACTAACTTCAGTAATTTGGTAGTCGGCCCCCAAATTAAACATTTTGTTGGCAAGCTCTTCCGGCACCCAGGACACAACGGTACCTGAAACGCCCTGGAGCTGATTAAAGCCTTCATGAGTGATGCGCGGTGGTAGCTCTGCGCCCGATTTGAGTGCCTCAGCCAATTCAAGCTGGCGTTTCTCTTCAGCTTTAGCGCCCTGGACGAAAATTTTGTCGAGGTTGAGCCTGGCACGCTGCGCGATCCTAGCCGAAAACACTCGATGCAAGCGATCCTCAGGGTCGAGGGCCCCACATTTCAGGTAGTCTGCTTTTGCATCTGCTTTGACCCGTTCCAGTTTTGATTTTTTTCCGAACATAGTCTTGCTATCGCCTCAAAATGCGACTCGATTGCGCAGTTTGCCAACTACTTTGGTAAGAATTTGGCTGACCCGCGACTCGCTGACGCCAATAATCGCGCCAATTTCTTTTAAATTCATCTCATCGTTGTAGTACAAAGAGAGTACGATCTGCTCTCGCTCCGGCAATTCAGCGATTTCACCGGCAAGCCATTCGCTGGTTTCAACGGCTTCAACTTCGTCTTGTGGTCCTGCAGTTTCTGAAAGCGGCACTTGGCCACTTTCTTCAAGCTCATCCAGCGAGGTCGTGCGAAATTTCTGTGATCGACCACGTTGCCTTTGGTACTCATCCAGCGAAGTGTCCAACTCGCTGGCAATTTCGCTCGCAGTAGGCGGGCGTCCATGTTTGGCCAAAAACTGTTCAACCACTTGCTCCTCGGCCTTGATATGGGAGCTGTCGGTTCGAGACAGCGGGGAGCGCTTGCGCACTTCGTCGAGTATCGCTCCTCGGATACGCTTGCTGGCGAATGTGCCCAGATCGGCTCCCTGGCTGGCATCGAAAGATTTTGCGGCCTCCAGCAGACCCACCATGCCGATCTGCACTAGTTCCTCTAGCTCAACGTGGTCTGGTAGCCGGGCTTTGATATGCAATGCGGTCTTATGAACCAGCCCGATGTGCTGTAATACCGCGGCATTCTCTCCGCTGGGTTCGGAGGTCAATAACGCGTCCGCGTATGCCTGATACCCTTTGGACATGGTTTAGCCCTTGGCGCCTACCGATATCCTGATGTCACTTGAGTTGGCAGGTTTGCTGCTGGACTCAGTGATGACGTCGACAAGACGCCGTATATCTTTTGCAATGTCGCTCTCGGGCGCATGGAGAATCGCAGGCTGGCCCAAACGGGCTGAGTTCAGCACTACCGGGTCTTTTCGAATCCCCGTAGAGTACTCCAGAGAAAGTCCCAAAAACTGCGCTGTCACCTTGTTGATGCGCTTGTGGATGTTTTCCGACTCCCGCTCGTTAGTGACTTGCACTGGCGTTAGCATAATGTCGGACAGGTTAAACTCCTGCTGTAACACTTTGACAGTAGCGTAGGCATCAGCGATCGACGACGGTTCGTTTTGAATCAGCAGCAGCTTGATATCGCAGGCACCGAATAACACCGTGACGTTGTCGCTAATCCCCGCAGCCGTGTCTACGACGAGATAGTCGCAGTCATCCAGCGCAGAAAGCGCGTGAATTAAACCTAGTAACTGCAGGCGTGTCAGGCGAGCAAGCGCCGAGGAGCCGCTGGAGCCCGGCACCAGTGTGACGCCGTACTCAGACTGAACCATGATCTCTTCCAGCGTTTTTTGACCCGAAAGCACATGTCCATAACTGTACTCTACTCGCGCATTGAGCAGTATTTGGGCATTACTTAATCCCAGGTCACCGTCCAGCAACACCACCTTCTTGCCTCGTTTGGCGAGCTCGACGGCAAGGTTGACGGAAACCGTCGTTTTGCCAACGCCCCCCTTACCGCTAGTGACACCAATTACACGCATGACAATGCCTCTTTTCCTGATAAACGCCGCCCACGAGGGTGGTCAGTCACTCAGATGTTGTTGCCCGCCACCATTTTAAGCTGAGACTGACCTGAAAAGGTCACGCTTTTCTGGGAATCGGCAACACAATTTAACAGCAGGCTCGCGAAGTGCTCAGCGCCCTCAGATGTGCAAACCCTGGGTAGCGACCCTTTATCAGCGCCGTTCTGCGCACTCGACCCACCCTGTGGTGACGCCTCATTGTGGCGAACCAATACGTTTGAGGGTGAGGTCAGTTCAGCAACAGACGCTGAATTTTCCTCAATATAACGCCCCTCGGATGTCAGATCGACTCCAATAGGTGGCTCTCCCTTACGAGTCGGTGTTTCGGTTTCATGCTCGATGGCGTTTGCCAGGACGTCTGAAAACACCACGGCTCTGAATTCATCCGACTCGGGTTTGAGGATACTGGGTTGATCCTGTGTCTCCAGCGCTTTAATTCGCGCCGCAAGCGCCAACAATTGCGCATTTACCTCGACTGCAGGCTGCTGAGCGTTCTCAGGGAGATCTGCCACAACTCCATCTCGTGAGTTCTCGTCTGAGAGGCGGGTATCAAGCTCCAAACTCTCATCAACGATCGTGTCCCAGAGGATATTTTTATGTGCAACAACGTTTTTAACGGCGCTGTCTCTTGGAGCATCTCGCTCATGCGATGCAGTCTCCAGAGCCACCACTACCCGGTAACGATCGTCCACCCGAAAGCTGTGGACTACCACGCAGTCTGCCCCATACAGGTTTCTCATCTTCTCCATGCATGCGCTATGGTCCTGGGCTTCTTCTACTACAAGTCGCATGGTTTATTACTCCGTTTCCCCTTCGATGGCGGCTTCTCCGCCGATACTGGATTGCACTTGGATGCGCTGATCGTCAGGTATTTCCGTATAGGAGAGTACCGTGAGATCAGGCACGCGAACGCGAACAAAACGAGACATCCAACTTCTCAACACGGGCGAAACCACCAGCGTGGCAGCCGAACCGGTTTCCTGAATTTTCTCAGCTTCGTTGCGCAAACTCTCGATCATTGAATTCGCCAATGTCGGGTCAAGAGTGATGTGCTCAGAGTCGCTTCCTGCTCGGCTACTCTCTAAAAGCTTTTCAAGATCGGGTGCCAGTGTGATGACGGTAAGCGTTCCGGTACCGTCTACAAGCGGTTGGCAGATCAGCCTTCCCAGCTTGGGCCTGACCAAAGTCGTCAGGTGGCTGGCATCTTGGTTCTCTTTGGCGTGGGCGGTCAGCGCATCAATGATGTTACGCATATCTTTTACTGGCACGGACTCTGCCAGCAGGTTTTGGAGTACCTGTGTGACGGTGGAGAGGGGCAGTAAATCCGGCACTAGACTGCTTACAAGTTTAGGATAGCGGTTGGCGACTTTATCCAGTAGCTGTTGAGTTTCGTCCTGCCCCAACAACTCACTTGCGCTGTCGCGAATGATCGCATTGATGTGAGTCGCGATGGCTGTAGGCGCGTCGACCACGGTGTAGCCAAGGCCTCTTGCCAACTCAGCCTGAGAGGGGTCGATCCACAGCGCGTCAAGGCCAAAAGCCGGCTCCGTTGTGGGCTCACCATCAATGGGCGCAGGCATATCAGAGCCATTAATTGCTAGAAGTTTGCCCACTCGCACGTCCCCAGATCCCCTCACGACACCGTGAAGTGAGATCTGGTAAACCTCTGGTTTCAGATCGAGATTGTCTCGGATCCTGATAGGCTGTATCAAGAAGCCCAACTCGGCAGACAGCTTCTTGCGGATGCCTCGAATGCGAGTGAGCAACTGGCCCCCGGATTGAGTGTTGGCTAACGGAACCAATCCGTAACCGATATCAAGCGCAATCACTTCTACCTGGTCCACATCCTCCCAGTCGAGTTCAGTGCTCTCGGGTTTCAATTCTTCAATGGTATTGGTCTCAGCCTGTCGCTGTTTTTCAGTTATCGCTTGTTGTCGGAGGTAATAGCCTAATCCGACGCCGGCCGCTCCCAACGGCAAAAATACAAAGTGCGGCATGCCCGGTATCAACCCGAGCAAAACGATAATGCCAGACGCAATGAAGACCGCTTTCTCATCTGCGACTTGCTTGGACGCCTGCTCCGGCATGCTCTCGTCAGTCGTAACACGGGTGACGAGAATCGCGGTAGACAACGACAGCAGTAGCGAGGGGATTTGCGCAACCAAGCCATCCCCTATCGTCAGGAGCACATAAATGCGTCCCGCCTCACTCAGGCTTAATTCGTGTTGTGTCGTACCGACGATGAGGCCGCCGACCACGTTAATGATCAAAATTAAAATACCCGCAATCGCGTCACCTCTGACAAATTTTGAGGCGCCATCCATTGATCCGTAAAAGTCATTTTCCTGGGTCAACTCTTTTCTTTGCTGCTTGGCCTCTTCCTGATCTATCAGGCCCGCATTCAAGTCGGCGTCAATCGCCATCTGCTTGCCCGGCATGGCGTCGAGCGTGAATCGAGCAATCACTTCTGACACTCGGCCAGCGCCTTTGGTTACGACAATGAAATTGATGATCATCAGGATCAGAAAGATAATGAAACCCACGACATAATTGCCCGCGATCACGAACTCACCGAAGGATTCAATAACTTTGCCCGCCGCATCGGTGCCAGTATGTCCATCGACTAGCACCACTCTTGTGGATGCGACGTTGAGACCGAGTCGCAACAGGGTGCCAATGAGAAGGACAGCAGGGAACGACGAGAACTCGAGAGGTTTTCGGGTGTTGAGCGTAATCATGACCATGAGAAGGCCGAGCATGATGTTGAAGGTGAACAACACATCGAGCAGGAATGGAGGCAGTGGGACGACCAACAGCGCGAGTATGAGCAGCACGAGTGTCGGCGCGCCGACACTCTGCAAGCTCAGCCACGTAAGGCGGTCAGAAAACTGTCGGAAATTTGACAGTATGGCTTCCAAAATCTGCTCCCTCTTCGACAATTGGGCCTTACGGCCGCAGGTGAGGGATATGCCGCAAAATTCGTACCAACTATGCTCAAGTGATGCCTAACAGGGCTTTTAAACGATTTTGACGCGCAGAAATCCGCCTCCGCAACAGCGTTTTACAGCGGGTAAAGCGAGGCAAAAATAAGCCGATACTTATTATAGGGATTGTTAGCGGCCCCGCCAGACCCGGGTGTGGTCTGCGCCGCTGTTGAGTCACGGTACATAGGCAGAATATTAGGCATCCGCCGGGAGGAAGTTATGCGCACATTTTTATTGGGCTGGTCTGCGATGCTGGTTGCCCTGCTAATGAATGGTTGTGAGACATTGGGTTACTCGTCGGAGCCAGACGCCTCCTTTGTGGAGCCAATGGTAGAGCGCCGTGATACATTGACCGCGACGGGTTACGCAGTGATTGATGTGCAGCCCAGTGATATTGCTGCTCAGCGTCGATTGCTGGCTATTCGTGCAGCCAAGCTCGACGCCTACCGGGGTTTGACCGAGCAGGTCTATGGGCAGTATCTCGACTCGACAACTACCGTTGCTGATATGGTTGTCCGGAGCGACAGTTTTCGTGCGCGAGTTGAGGGGGTCGTCTATGGCGCAAATCTGGTGCAGATCGAGCCTCGCGGAAGCGACACTTACGAAGTCACCATGTCGCTCGATAAAAGTATCGTCAATGACCTCAGAGTCCTGTATCTGGAAAGAGCAGTCTTGGCGGCGGGTTCATAACGTAACGGAGCATGAAGGGTGCGTGTTTTGAGGACGCTTGCGGCTTATCGGGTTCTGGCCAGCTGTTTTCTCGTGATCGCTTTTCAGGCGCTCGCGCAGGAAACTCCGGCGAGCCTGAGCGATGAGGATGAAGCCGCCAGCTACCTCACCGCATTCAAGCAACGGGCGCTTGATGCTGCATTCGATTCCGGTGCACGGGTAAAGGGCGTCGCTTACATCGACGACAAAGGCCGTTTGCACGAGCGCACAATGTTTTCCAGTGAAGCCGACGTTCGCGGCGTCCAGATAGACAGCTATCTAGAGGCGATGGGGGGTGAGGCTTCGCTGGATGCCGTTCAGGTCTCGGAGGACGCACGTTGTCAACTCTGGACGGGCAAGGGATCCAGCTCCGGGCTGGTGGCCATTCGCCTTACATCGGGCCCAGCCCGCGAGGCCTCAGAAAGCGCGCTGCGGCAGGAGGAGGAGCGCCGGATTATCACAGCATTGCAGCGGAGTTTGTCAGCAAGTGGTTTTCGTGTGCTCGCGCCGACTGGCCCCAAGCCTAACAGCTATCAAGACACCACTTACGCGAGGGCGCTGGTGGGTGATTGGTCTGAAGGGCCAGCGCCAGATTTCTCCGTTGCGGTGAGTGTCAGGATGTTGGCAGACGATCGAGAAGAAAACGATTTTTACATTAATCATCCTGGTCTGGCGTCTATCGTTTATGTGATCTCCTCAACTGCTAAGCCAGTGAAGTTTGCCGTGATGCTCTCCTTCAGCCAGCCAGCCGCGACTCGCGAGATGGGTGATTTTAGGGCGCTTATCGAGACGGGTGCCTACCGGGCTCTCGAGTCAGGCGAATGGGTGATGGAGCAGGATGAGGATGATCTTGATGACTGGGTGGCGGCGGCTACAGAAGAGTTCGCCGAAGCGACTCACTGCTTACCCCGAGTGTTCACAGTTAGGCGTGACGGACCCGAGCAGTTTAGTGTTGATGCAGGTCGCTCACGGGGCGTTTCGGAAGGAACGTGGCTGTTGGTCGGCGACAGACAGCTGATGGTAAACAATGTGGTGAGCGACATGACACTCGACACCCTCGTTATGTTGCGGGTGGTGCGAGCAGATGATCACCGTGCGCTGGCGCAGCCCCTGCCCTCGGGGCAGGGCGCGTTAGTCTCTCAAGGCGAGTTGCTAGGAACCTTGCCGTAAACAGGAGTGCTGGTATGAGAAAGATGACTTTGATTTGGCTGGTAGCTGCGGCGACACTCGCGACTTTGCTTTCCGGCCGTTCGGCGCTGGCGCAGGAACCCGCAATCATTTCTGATAGCGATGTGGCTCGTCTGAGGGCTTTTATCGGGGATAACAACTTCGATGCATCGCCCTCCCCCGGCGGATCAGCAACCGGAGCTTCATCCCTGTCTGGCGATATCGTCGCGGGCGTTTATACCGTCCGTCCGGGAGATACCTTAAGTGAGATTATGGCGACTCACCTTGGAGATACCGGCGTGAACCACGATGTGATGCAGCATGTCATTGTGAGAACCAATAAATCAGCATTTCGCAGAGGCAACCCTCACTGGCTGATGGCGGGCGCTAAGCTGAGGATGCCGACGGTGACTGATGTGATGGACTACGTTATACCGGGCCAGAAATCCCAGCGCGTTGCCAGCAGTGATGAGTGGGTTCGCTACCCCTGATCAATTGGGCCGTTAGCAGGTAATACGCATCGTGCTGGGGCCTGAGCAGCTAAATCTGACGATCAGGCCTTCGCCGATTTTCCTCGAGGGGAAGGCCAGTCTCCGTATCGATCAACCCGGCCCGCGAGAACTCGGTCTGACAAATTTTCAGGTCGTAAAAGGGTTGGTTTCCATCGATCGAGGCCAGTTATATATCAACCTAGCCGGTGTGGCCCCGACGCTGGTAGCGCCTGATGTTTTCAAGCGTTATGCGGGACAGAGCGTTTTTTTTAGAGTTCAGCTCACACCTGATGGTGCAACCTTACTCCGGCCTATTCCGGCACCCGCCAGCACCTCACCCTCGGGGACGCCATCAGGTCAGGTATTGACCCAACTCTCCGGTACACCTGCCACAGTCTTGCAGCAGTTAATGAGCCCTGAGTCGTTGCGAGCTATGCCCACACCTCTGGCTACCGCTCTGGCCGGGTTAGGCGTCCTATTAAGCCCGGCTATGTCAACTGAAGCACAGGTCGCCAGAGTCAGAGAACTGCTTGGACGAAGCGGAGTGCTGCAGCTGGCCCCTGCTGCTGATGGCGGCGCACGGGAGGCGACGTTCCCGTCGATATTGCTGCGGCTGCTCGGCTTTGGAACGGATCAGGTGACCAAGGAACGGGCCCGCGGAATGCTCGCCGAGATTGATAACCGGCAGGACCGAGCGGTAACCGCTCTGCGATCGGACGTCATCAATGCGGATATTCTGGCATGGGTGAACGGTGCGCCTGTTGAGCTCAATCTGCAGCGGGGGGCACGGGGTAGCCCGCGAGGTAATCCTTCATGGATTATCAATTTCTATACTCAATTTTCGAAGGATTCAGACGTGTGGCTACGGGTAGAGCACCTACCCGTCAGTACCGTTCGGCTCGACGCCTGGCTGACTGATCCGGGTGTATTCTTGAGGGCACGGGATTCTCGCGCAGAGTTGGTTGGAGAAGTTGCCGAATTTGGACTCAAGCTGGAGCACTTTGCTGTTTTCAACCACGCTAGAGACACGATCACCGGCGCCCTCTCTTCAAGTACTGCCAGAGCTCGCTCCGGCGGTCGCCTGGACTCGTCGGTATGAGAGATCTCGACGAGATTAAAGCGATTGCCCTTGAGTACGGCAAACGCGAAGCGCCGAGCATTCTGGCCAAGGGCGAAGGGGAAGACGCTATGTCGATTATTGATGCGGCATTCGACTTAGGCTTGCCGGTTATTGAGGATGAGATGTTGCAGCGTCTGCTCAGTGGCGTCGATATTGGCGAGGAGATCCCAGAGTCACTCTACCGGGCGGTCGCTGTTGTACTAGCCTGGGTGTTTTGGCTCAGAGGAGATGAGCCGGGCCGCTAATAGGGACTCCAAGGGCAGGGTACCCACGTTACACCTCGGTCTGGCGACCCCTCGTCTGTCCACGCTTAAGGCGGCCCAACTTGTCGTAAGTCTCTCCCACGTCAGCCGAGCGGCTCGAGCGCAACACATCCAGAGCGGAACGCGCTGACTCTATTTTTCTATCTATCAGCATCGCGTTCTTTAAGTGTGAATCTCTGCACCGGGCTAAAACAATTTTGATTTCATCGATCAGGGCGCCATGTTCAGCATCTGCTGGCTCGACGTCCCCACCTTCAATCAATACCGGTAATAGCGATGACAATACATCAAGCGTTTCAGATTTGCGGAGTTGCAGCGCCTCAAATTTGTCGAGATCACCGGCCTTAAGAAGCTCAAACTCCTCTTCCAGAAGTGATTCCAGTGCGTTGGCTTTGTGCAGACCGTCACGAAGCGTGTCCGAAGTTGCTTCAGGCCCTGGTGTGGTCATGTCAGGAGATCGCCGCGGCTGAGCTGCTCAGCTAATCATTCGCTCAAGGTCGAGCATGCTCTCGGCAATACGCTTCGCATCAAGCGGGTAGTTTCCTTCCATGATGGCCAGTCGCAGCGCCTCGACTTTGGCAGCGTCGAACTTCGAGTCCTCTATCGCTCTTACGACAGAATCACTGAGTTGTACTTGAGCGCTTGATTGCGCTTCGGTTGCTGCGCTTTCGCTTGTCTGGCTCTCGGATTGACTGACAGAGGCTTTTTCCGCACGCAGGTCTTTCTTCCCGGTGCTTTCCGGGACAACGCTGCGCATGGTTTCAGTAATGCTTGGCATCGCCTTCGCCTCCTAGTTACCCGTCGGCACCTTGGCGCGGACGGTTTTTTTCCTCTTCCGCATTAAATATCGGCACCATTAGAGAAAACTTTAGCACTCGATTCATAATAATTCTACTTGCCCGATCCCTGTCACTCTTGCCCGCAAGTTCCGCCCGGACTCGACATTGACCACATCGATCGATTCGCCGATGGTTGCATCCCGGCTGATCCGCACGACATTGGTTACGGTGAGCGCACCGCGGACCAAATAAACCTTAATTTCTTCATTTTTACGTACAGCTGGTGCCATTTTCACGGTAGATCGCCGCAATTTATCGCCAGGATTAATATCTCGTAGCGCCTCAAGATAGGCAAAATTAGCGTCGGCGGGTATTAAATCTGACGGAGCTCGGCCCTCCACTATCCCCCAGGAGAATGCATCGCTTGATAACCTATTCCCTCTGGGAATATATTCTGTCGCGAACCATCCCCCAATGGCACTGCCTGTGGGAGTTTCTGTGCCAGCGGCCGTGACTGCGGCAAAGTGACTTTCTAACAAAATTTCTCCGGGTTGCACGGCCGCGACCAATGTTTGGTCCAATACATCTTCAAGGACCAAAACGGGGGAGCTGACGCTACTACTATCTGACAGGGTAGAGCGCACCACGTCACCTCTTTTTAATGCATCCCCCGCGTTAAGCACCGCGTTGTAGCGGAACACACTGATGCCGCCATTAAGTCGAATTTGAACAAACCCGCGCCACTGTGGGGCCGTGCAATCGAGTTGTGCGGTGGCGCGATCGTTAAAAGGAAAGCTTACTGCAAAGGGTCCCTGACAGTCTGGCAGGACCAGCCGCCTGTCCGCCAATCTGACTTGCACTGCACCGGGGTCCGTCAGGTAAGTGGCTGCAGCTGCATCCTGAACTTGTACGGTGACTTCCTCTTTTATAGCGGCCTGATCACGCGAAGCTGTGGCGTCCAGTGGTAATAGCGCAAGTGCCCCCAGCTGGAGCCAGGTTATCAACCACCGGAACTGCGGTGAGGAGCGTCTGCTTCGGCTTCGTTGGTCTGAGTGCTGGGCTAGCAAGGCATGTTGGCTAGTGGCAGTCATCCGCTGAGTATGACCAATAACCCTCAGGGCAACCACCGGCATGTTTTTGCCGCATGCTCTTACAGAGGCAGGCTTACCGACCCGAAAATTAAAATAAATACATAAAAAACAATGGCCTATAGGTATTGGCACGTTTCCTGCTGTCTACTGAATCGAAATAGGCATTCATTGGTTTTGCGACATGTTGGACAAACTTTTTGGAATTCACGCCGATGCGCTGCAGTTGAAGTCGCGCAGGATGCAGGTGCTGTCCAACAACATTGCTAACGCCGACACGCCTGGATTCAAGGCGAAAGATGTCGACTTCCGGACAGCACTGGGTTGGCAACTTGGTATCGGACGACTCCGAACGACACATGAACAGCACTGGAAAGGCCCCGGCCACTCAGACAACGGCGAGGTCTTCACGGTTCCTTACAACCCCTCTGTCGATGGAAACACCGTCGAAATAGGCCTTGAGCAAGCGAAGTTTGGTCAGGCGTCGGTGGAATATCAAGCGACTTTGGATTTTCTCCAGGGTCGGGTCACGGCCTACAAGCGCGCGCTGAAGGGAGAATAAGTCATGTCGATGGACAAGGTTTTTGGGGTCGCTGGTAGCGCGCTGGCAGCGCAGCTCGTCAGGATGAATACCACGGCATCTAACCTGGCTAACGCCGCGAACACTGCCGCCACTGAAGAAGCGGCATTTAAAGCCAAACGAGTCGTGTTCCGCACACTCATCAGTGACATGCAGGTGGGTGAGCAAACTCGGTACGCGGGCTCAATAGAGATCGCCAATATCACTGACGATCCGACGCCCTCCCCCAGGTCATATGACCCGGGCAATCCCTCTGCGGATGGAGACGGCTACGTCTATCAAAGCAATGTCAACGAAGTTGCCGAGATGGTGGAAATGACTGCAGCGGCCAGATCCTACCGAAACAACATTGAAGTTATCAATACAGCGAAGCAGATGATGATGCGAACGCTCGAAGTGATGAAGACATAAGCCGAGACGAGAATAGGAGACCTCTTTGTGTCAGCGATTGATTCAATATTGACGACTGAGCAGTATCAGGCGCAACAGGCAAACGCCATCTATCGGGAAGATGATGGCGATATGTTGGGCCGGGACGCTTTCTTGCAGCTCTTCACGGCGCAGCTCAAGAATCAAAACCCTCTTGATCCAATGGAAAACGAGGCATTTGTTGCCCAGCTGGCACAGTTTTCATCGGTTGAGGGCATTAAGGGGATGCAGTCATCTCTCGAGCGCCTGGTGGGCAACCTTCGCGAACAGTCCCTGCTCACTGGTTCCGCCTTGGTGGGCAAGCGGGTTGCAGTAGCTGGCGGTTTTGGGCAGGGCGGCGGCAGTCGTCCGACTGAGACCCTGGTAAGCCTGCAGCAAGGCGCTGACATGCTGACTATGAGCGTTTACAACAAAGAGGGCGAGCTGGTGTTCAGGCAGAACGTTGGCGAGCTCGAACCGGGTGAGCACCGTTTCGCTTGGTCTGGGCAGGACTCAGACGGCAACCAACTACCCGTGGACACTTATCAAATCACTGCAAGCGCCATCGTTGATGGCCGCATGCAAATAGCGCCTGTGTCAATTCTTGAGACTGTCAGTAGCGTCTCTTGGAATCCGACCGGCCAGCAGTTGGATCTGCAATTGCTGGGCGGTGACACGGTGTCGCTGGCCGAAATTCAAACTATCGCAGAATAATCTCGCAGGAGCTGAAACATGTCGTTTTACACTTCTCTTACCGGACTGAACGCAGCCA
>Ga0181593_10000918_pt1 | contig 26427 bp, 22 predicted proteins | sample 071ome_19_FD_133756 | JGI IMG/M metagenome (GOLD analysis project Ga0181593, IMG submission 133756) | Coastal salt marsh microbial communities from the Groves Creek Marsh, Skidaway Island, Georgia - 071413AT metaG (megahit assembly) | ecosystem: Environmental > Aquatic > Marine > Intertidal...
CGAAGAAGAAGGCTGCACCGAAGAAGAAGGCTGCACCGAAGAAGAAGGCTGCGCCTAAGAAGAAGGCTGCAGCTAAGAAGAAGGCTGCAGCTAAGAAGAAGGCTGCACCTAAGAAGAAGGCTGCACCTAAGAAGAAGGCTGCGCCCAAGAAGAAGGCTGCACCCAAGAAGAAGGCTGCGCCCAAGAAGAAGGCTGCGCCCAAGAAGAAGGCTGCGCCTAAGAAGAAGGCTGCACCCAAGAAGAAGGCTGCACCTAAGAAGAAGGGCCGGAAGAAGTAGGGTAGCTGCGGACTACGGTTGGCGGCTGGTCCAGCCGGTGGAGGCGTCGACGTCCATTGCAGGCGTCGGCGCCTCTTCGCGTCCAACCCGCATCGCAGAAAGCCACCGATGACTGGATATGAAAGCACGAGAGGAGATGGACCGGTGTCCGTTAGGGACGCGGTCCTTCACGGCATGCCGACAGACGGCGGCCTGTTCGTTCCGGTGGCGAAGCCGTCATTCCCTTGGCCGCCGCCAGATGAATCAACCCCGCAGTGGGCGGCTCCGCGACTCATCGGAGATCTCGACGCGGATCTGATGCGGGCCGTAGCCCGGGAAGCGTGCGACTTCCCATTCCCGCTCGTGGAAGTGGAGACCGGCCGGTTCGTCCTGGAACTGTTTCACGGGCCTACGCACGCATTCAAGGACGTAGGCGCCCGGTTCATGGCCGCACTCGTGCCGAGACTAGCTACCGCGTCGAATGAGCCGGTAACGATTCTGGTCGCGACATCGGGCGATACCGGTGGCGCTGTTGCCAGTGCGTTCCTCGGTCGGCCGGGCACCAGGGTCGTCGCTCTCTTTCCTCTCGACGGGGTGAGCGAGCGACAGCGTCGCCAGATGACGACACTCGGAGGCAACGTCGTTGCGGTCGGTGTGCGAGGTACGTTCGATGACTGTCAACGCATGGTGAAAGCGTGCTTCGCTGACGAGGGGCTGAGTACACGGCACGGCTTGACCTCGGCCAATTCCATCAACGTCGCTCGTTTGTTGCCGCAGGCGATCTACTATCTCGATGCCGCCCGAAGGTTCGATGAGCCTGTCCACTTCGTGGTCCCCTCGGGTAACCTCGGGAATCTGTGCGCAGGACTGATCGCGGCGATGGGCGGCATGCCCCACGCGGGCTTCACGGCGGCTTTCAACAAGAATCACGGAGTCGCGGATTTCCTGCGCGGGGATGCGTTCGTGCCGAAGCCTTCAGTCCGGACTGTGTCGAATGCCATGGATGTCGGAAGCCCCAGCAACCTCGAGCGTATCCGTCGGTTGTACCGGTACGATGACGATGCACTGCGCGCCGACGTGCGAGGGACGTGGGTCACGGACGATGAGACCGCATCGACGATCGGGGAGGTTTATCGGCGCACAGGCTACGTGATGGACCCTCACACGGCCGTGGCGTATGCCGCAGCCTCTCGCCATGATGCGTCGTCCGCTTCGGTCGTCGTGCTTGCGACCGCTCATCCCGGGAAGTTCCCTGATGTCGTCGAGGAGGCGATCGGGGAGCCGGTGGAGATCCCTCCCTCGATTCGGGATGCCCGTCAAAGGAAGGAGTCGATGTCGGTGATCACCGCGAATCTGGAAGAAGTGCACGCGGTTCTCGACGGAGTGAACCCGTGAACGACCTCAGACCTGCGCGTCTTCGCGTCCCGTGCTCGACGTCGAATCTGGGCGCTGGATATGACACCATCGGCCTCGCGCTTGACCGCTTCCTCGACGTTTCTTTTACGCCCGATGACCGGGGTGAGTTGTCCGTGACGCGGACTGGAACACTTCAGCGTCTCGAGGAAGCCGGGGAGCCCGATGTCGTCGCCGATGTGCTGACACGGCGATTGAAGAAGGCGGGTATCGAGCCATCCGGGCTGCTGACACTGCACTCTGACATTCCGGTCGCTCGGGGACTCGGGGCATCGGCCGCCGCTCGCGTCGCTGGCTTCGATCTGTCTCTGGCTGTGCAGGGGCTGCCTCGAGACGACGACGCGGTCTTCGCTGATGCCCTTCGAACAGAGGGGCACGGCGACAACGCGGCACCCAGCCTGTTCGGGGGGCTGCGTGCGGTGGCCAGCACGCCTGACGGGCCCGTGGTCATGGGCCTGACGCTCAGTCCTGCGGTTGGCTTCGCCTATGCCGCGCCGGCAGCCGGGGTCTCCACCGACGAGGCCCGGAGTCTCCTGCCGAAGCAGGTACCTCACAAGATGGCCGCCACGGCCCTGGGGCGCCTGGTCGCCCTTCTTCGTGGCCTTGCAGAGGGGAATCCGGAGCTGATTCGGATTGGTGTTCGTGACGAGCTGCACGTGCCGCACCGACTCGCACTCATCCCGAGCGCCCTTACGGCGATTTCAGCGGCCGTGGACGCAGGGGCCTGGGCGGCGACGGTTTCGGGGGCCGGATCCGGACTCATCGCGATGTGCGACCCGTCCGACGCCGACGCTGTCGGTGCGGCGATGCACGAGGTGTTCGACGCCGGTACCGATGACCCTGAGTGCGTCGGATTCGCCGTGAGACCGTGCGAAGTCGGGCTCGAGCGTATTCAGCTCTGACCGTCAGCCCGCTCTGATCCCTCGGGATCCCCAGGCGAGGTAGAGGTTGCTCATGAGGCGGCCGGCGAAGAACGCGGAGAAGGCTGCAGTGGCGCCTACCATGTCGAGACCGAATCCGAGCGCGGAGAACACGGTGGCCACGGTCATGACTTCGACCGCGCTGGCCACGGTGATGAGTTGAGTCCGCCGTCCCTCCACCAGGACGGCGCGCTGAAGGGACAGCAGAACGGACAGGGCGGGAAGCAGAACAATGACCCTGGTCGGTGTGAGGGCGAATTCGGCCAGCTCCGGGGTCAGGCCCGAGATCGACACGAAGTAGACGTGGGAGAGTGGCGTGAATGCGACGAGGGCGAGTCCGGCGGACGTCGCGGTGCCGAGGCTGAGGGCGAATTTCGAGAGAGCGCCGTGGTTTACGAAACGTTCCCCCATGAGCGCAATCGCCGTGTCTTGATAGGCGAGCCCCATGGAGCGGAAGAAGAAGGAGAGGGAGTGGACGACGGGGAAGACCGCCAGAGACTCCACGGGAGAGATGCTGCGGCCCATGAAGAAGGTCAGGAGCGGCTGCACCGTGAGTCCGATCAGAGACGTGAGTGCCAGGGGGTAATAGAATGTCGCGATCTCGCCGTAGCTGATATCGCGGGGTTCACCGACGTCAAGCTGGCCGTCGAGGATCTCACGGACGGTGCCGGCTGCCATGAAGCGCGCGGCGACCGCCTCAACCGTCACGCCCGTTGCGAGAGAGAGCGCACCGACCCACGCTCCGGGTATGCCGAGCACGAAGAACCCGACCAGGGCGGCGATGACCATGCCGCCCAGGCGGATGACCGTGCCGTAGGCCACGAGCTTCGTCTTGCCTGACCGGATCAGGACGCCCTGGAGGAAGCGCCGATATCCGATGGCGCTCGGCCAGGGCAGCATGAACCAGAGGGCGCCATAGGTCAGTTCGGCCACCTCCGGAGGTACGCCCATCAGCCCCGGGATCAGCACGTCGTACACGTCCGGAATAAGGACGACGAGGAGTAGGCCGGTCGTACCCAGGCAGAGGACTCGGGAGAAGTTCCTCAGCTTGATGAAGCTCACCCGATCTCTCACGATCGATGTCGCAGCGCTCATCAGCATGATCACCGGCGCCTCGATCAGAATCGCGAGCGCGAACGCGACGCCGTGAGCTGCGAGGTTGTACGTCGGATCCGGAAGCCGGGCGATAATCGCGGCGAGGAAGGGACCCTCGGAGGCCATCATCACCCACGTGGCCGCGAGGGGGGCCCAGAAAAGGAAGATGGCGCGTTGGGTGGGGGCCTCGGTCGGTGAAGACATCAGATCGGAACGGGCACCCTGAAGTGGAGCGACACGGCGGACCATTCTCGCGGATTTGATGTTGGCGGAGAAGCCCCGCTTTCGGTCGCTGGAGGGGCGCGCCTCATCGGGGTCCGGCGTGTGGACGGACCTGGGCGGACGAGTCGGATGACCAGCCATGAACAAGCCCCCCAGACCGGTCGGTCTGAGGGGCTGTAGCGGAGCGCGAGGGACTCGAACCCCCAAGCCCTTTCGGGCGCTCGCTTTCGAGGCGAGTGCATTACCATTCTGCCAGCGCTCCAAACAACAATGCCCGAACCCATGAGGGTCCGGGCATCAGAGTATGCTCCGTTGCCCGGATCGGGACAACGCAGGTCGTGTGAAGTGAGGTTGTGCAGCAATCGGCATGCCCGGATTTCCGGGGTTCCTTCCGAACCATCAATCGGGGTGCCCGGATTCGAACCGGGGACCTCTGCGACCCGAACGCAGCGCTCTACCGGACTGAGCCACACCCCGGACTACTCGGGTAACAACAACGGACGGGGTGGGATTCGAACCCACGCGGACAATGTCCACACGATTTCCAATCGTGCGCCTTAAGCCACTCGGCCACCCGTCCAAACGCGGCCGCGTACGAGCACTGCACGACCTAAAGCGGAGGGAGTGGGATTCGAACCCACGCGGTGCAAGCACCAACGCCTTAGCAGGGCGCCGCCTTAAGCCACTCGGCCATCCCTCCCATGGAACGCGACTGTGGTGGGGTCACGTCCCGAGTTGCCCCGCTAGGGCTCGAACCTAGACTCTCCGGAGCCAGAATCCGGCGTGTTGCCAGTTACACCACGGGGCACTAGAGCCACCAGTCGGACTTGAACCGACGACCCCGTCATTACGAGTGACGTGCTCTACCAGCTGAGCTATGGTGGCAACTGGAGTGGAGCCGAGGGGAATCGAACCCCTGACCTCAGCGTTGCGAACGCTGCGCTCTCCCAACTGAGCTACGGCCCCCCTTCGCTCATACTCAGTGGGCGCGACAGGATTGGCTTGCGCCGACCCTTCGCGCTCCCACACGGGCCCTTCGGAGAGCCCTCATGGGCGCGACAGGATTCGAACCTGTGACCTCTACGATGTCAACGTAGCGCTCTAACCAACTGAGCTACGCGCCCGACGCCCTGATCAGGGTCGGCAAAATGCGCCCGGGAGGACTCGAACCCCCAACCTCCTGATCCGTAGTCAGACGCTCTATCCAATTGAGCTACGGGCGCAGGGTACTGCTCAGGTATGCCCACGACAGGACTCGAACCTGTACGCCGTTTCCGGCACTGGTCCCTCAAACCAGCCTGTCTACCAATTCCAGCACGTGGGCGATTCATACGACATCGCCCTGAGGGCGACGATGCTCGAGGAGGGACTCGAACCCTCACGGGGTTAACCCCCACAGGGTCCTGAACCCTGCGCGTCTACCAATTCCGCCACCCGAGCGCTTCCGTGATGTCGGGCTCTACCCGACCTCATGGAGCCGAGGGGAATCGAACCCCTGACCTCTTGAATGCCATTCAAGCGCTCTCCCAACTGAGCTACGGCCCCCTCCACACGACCCAGGAAGCCGTACTTCGCCCGAAGGCAAAGCGGCTTCGGTATTTCAAATAACCAAAGAGCGGGGCTGACGAGACTCGAACTCGCGACCTCCGGTGTGACAGACCGGCACTCTAACCGACTGAGCTACAGCCCCAGGTTTTAAATCAGCGATCCTGCGTGCTTCACATACCCCGACGGAGAATCGAACTCCGATTGCCAGGTTGAAAACCTGGTGTCCTAACCATTAGACGACCGGGGCTCTCACCCTTCCTACAGGCCCGGAGGGACTCGAACCCCCAACCCCCGGTTTTGGAGACCGGTGCTCTACCAATTGAGCTACGGACCTCTAGCCTTTCCTACCTGTCCTGCATCCGCCTTGCGACGGTCATCATGGCCAGGGGCGGAATCGAACCGCCGACACCATGATTTTCAGTCATGTGCTCTACCAACTGAGCTACCTGGCCGAGACAAAAAACCCGCTCGAGCCGGGAGTGGCGCGAGCGGGGAGCATCTCGAGAAACGGTCGCTTACCGTCTCTCTGCCCCCGCCCGACTTCGCGGGCTCCACGTATCGGAGACCGTCCAGAGATCAGACGTCTTCATCCGTACCTCCCTCCAATCCCCAACGTGGGAAACGCCGCCGTACGGCGGCGCTTCACGAGCTATAGCGGGGGCAGGATTCGAACCTGCGACCTTCGGGTTATGAGCCCGACGAGCTACCAGACTGCTCCACCCCGCAACAGGACGCGGAATCTAGTCGAGATTCTGAGAAAAGGTCAACCCGCTTCTTTGTTGCTGTCTCGGCTCGACTCGATGAGGTTGCTGGAGGCGACCAAGCGACGGAGCAGGCATGCTGAGCACGACCTTCATGGATATGGCCATCGCCCTCGGATTGGGCTTGCTGGTGGGGCTGCAAAAGGAGCGCGCGGAATCTCCGCTCGCGGGGCTGAGGACCTTCGCGCTCGTGACGTGGGCCGGGGCCATGGCAGCACTTGTGGGCGAGGCCACGACACCGTGGGTCATCGTTGGAGGACTGTTCGCTGTAGCCGCCCTCATGGTGACTGGAAACGTCGTGCTCATGCAGTCGGACCCCGAGAGTGATCCGGGACAGACGACAGAGTCCGCGATCGTGCTCATGTACCTGATCGGAGCGCTGGTGGTCGTGGGGCCGCGAGAGGTCGCGATCGTCGGTGGGGCTGCGACGGCCATTCTCCTGCACCTCCGGGAGGAGCTGCACACGTGGGTCGATCGCCTCAGTGATCGTGACGTCCGGGCGATCATGCAGTTCGTTCTTATCTCCCTCGTGATTCTGCCGGTGTTACCCGATCAGACGTTCGGACCCTACGAGGTGGTGAATCCGCGGCAGGTCTGGTGGATGGTCGTCCTGATCGTCGGTCTCAATCTCGTAGGCTACGCGGCCTTCAGGCTGATGGGGTCGAATGCCGGAACCGCTCTGGCGGGGGTGCTGGGGGGTGTCATCTCGAGTACGGCCACCACCGTGTCGTACGCCCGGCTGACGAAGGAGAAGGCCGGACGAGATGCGACAGCGGCCGTGGTCGTATGGATCGCGAGCGGAGTCGTCTTCATTCGAGTGCTCGTGGAGATCGGGGCCGTGTCCCCGTCGTTCCTCCGCACGGCTGCCGCGCCAATCTCCATCATGCTCGCGGTCTTCGTCGTCGTTACTGCCCTCATATGGAAGACGGCCACGACTCCCTCGGATACTCCCCTGGAACCCGTGAATCCGACGGAGTTGAAGCCCGCGATTCTCTTCGGCGCTCTGTATGCGTTCGTGCTCCTCGTCGTCGCTGCGGGTCAGGACCTCATGGGGGATACAGGCCTTTTCGTCGCGGCGGCGATTTCGGGACTCACTGATGTGGATGCGATCACGCTTTCCACTGCCCGCCTGGTCTCGACGGACCGGCTCAGCCCCGATGTCGGATGGCGGTTGGTCCTGATCGCCACGCTATCGAATCTGGTATTCAAGCTCGGGCTGGCCGGAACACTCGGAAGTCGCGCCTTCGCGAAGCGACTCTGGGGACTTGGTCTTGTGGCGATCGGGGCGGGTGCCCTGCTCCTCCTGCTCTGGTCCTGATGAAGTCCCGGGCGGGGTGACGGGTTCGGACGTCAGCCGGGCCGCGGCGCTTCCCGACCCTGAGGGAAGCCTTTAGCTTCCCGGTCCTCGGGACGTGGCGCAGCCCGGTAGCGCACTGCAATGGGGTTGCAGGGGTCGCCGGTTCGAATCCGGCCGTCCCGACATAGGCCCGGAGTCGCGAGAGCGGCTCCGGGCTTCGTCGTTGGGCTCGGCTACCGTCGCTCCAGCAGGTACTCGATCGTCCCCGTGACGGCCCCCGACAACGTCAGATTCGCGTTGATGACGTTGCCGATTCCGCCGTTCGCGCTGTAGCGATCCAGACGCAGCGATCTCACCACTCCTCCCTCCGCATAACCCAGGTCGAGGCTGACGAGGCTTCTGGTCGGAACGTTGGCCTGGGCGAAGATCGTGTCGAGTCGAACCGTGACACAGTCTATGCACGTGTCGAGTCGGACACTGTCCGCGTCTGGCTGGATCACGAGAACGACGTCCTCCGGCATGACGAAGATGCCGGAGATCGCCCCTTGGCCATCCCCCTGATAGAGCCCGAGCCACGGGTTGCCGGCCGGCTCTCCATTCGCGTCGGCCAACCCGGTCGTGAGGTGCACACCGTCACCGGGGCCGCATGCCAGCAGAACCATGGTCAGGGCCGGGATCGCGGACCGTCTCATGGCGTGGTGTCCATCGGGAAGTTCATCGGGTCAAGGTACGGGACCGATGTTGATGATCGCACCATGGGAGAGCTCGGCCTGGCGAAACCGTTCTTCGGTCGGCGCGTATCATGAACGTCGGGCGCCAAAGTAACGTACCTTTGGGCCGACAAGATCATGTTTTCCTCGAGTGCTCGATTGTTCGAGGGTGCACCCAATCGAATCGGACAACGTCGCACATGACCCAGCACCGCATCGTGACTGCCTGCTTCGGGCTGTCCCTTCTGCTCACCGCGTGCGGTGACGAACCGATTGTCGAGGAAGTGCCGGTGCAGCCACCCCTGAACGGGACGGCGTTCATCGATCCCGACATCCTCACGATTCAGGATCCGAGTGCGTTCGACTCGCTGCGCGCGCTCGGGGCAGGCTCGCGGGACATGTTCGATGTGCGCACGGGTCAGGTGGGGACCTATGACGTCTGGCTCTTCCAGGTCGACTTCGATGATGCACTCTCGCTCGAGATACAGGTCAACGCGGAGTTCGACAGCATCAGCGCGGCTGAATTCGCCGATCTGTATGCGCGCCGACTGGGCGTGCTGCCGAATGTGCTCAGGGAAGGGGTGACATCGATCGCGGTTCATGACGGCGATGAAGGGTTTCGTGCGATCGATACGGGTTTGATCGTCCACACCGTCCAGGGCGAGCGATACCGTCTCGAGGGGTTTCTGGAGGAAGTCCTGGCTCACGAAGCCGTGCACGTTTCTCTGGACGCGGATCATGCGTCCTCACCCGGATGGCTGGCCGCTCAGGACAGTGACCCGACGTTCATTTCCGGCTTTGCAAGGGATTTCCCGCAGGACGAAGATCTCGCCGAGACGTTCGGGGCCTGGCTCGGTGAGCGCTGGGCCGGAGACGGGATCACCGGCTTCCTACGTGCCCTGATCCAGAATGCCGTGCCGGGGAGGCTCGACTATCTGGATGCGCAGGACTTCCTCATGCACCCGGTCGTGGAGTAGCGTCGGGCTCAGCCTCTGGGCGCGGCCGGCGCTGCGGGCGTGCAGAGCACCAGGAAGTTGTAGAGCTTCTCGCCCTGTCCGACGTACACCGCGTCGCTGACGATCATCTCCGTATCCGTGTTCAGAGACATCGCGGAGTCGTAGTAGTTGAAGAGGCAGTCCGCTCCGTCTCTGCGGAAGCGCAACGAAGCCTCGTTCGGCGCGTCTCTCGGGTCGGGTGTACGGACCCAGCCACTCTCTGTGATGACCTCGTAAAAGCCTCGCGCGATGTCTGCAGAGGGCTGACCTGACGCGCCTGCGGCCGTGACCCTGCACCCGGCCACGAGACGACGGGTCCTCCAATCGTCGATGGTGTCAGGCTCGGCTACGGCGACCATGCTCATCACTTCGCGCATGAACCGCTCTGCCCCTTCGCACAGCTGCTCCTGCGCAGCGATCGGCGTGGACAGCACCATGCTCGCGAGGGCGACGATCAGGAGTGGTGTGTTTCGGTGCACGAGGACTTCCACGAAGGGTCGAGTTCGACCTGAATCGGATCGGGTTGCGACATAGTACGCCCGATGCTCGCCCGTGGTCCGTCCTCCAAGGCCTCCCTATGTTGCGCGTCCACCCCTCAACCGACTGCGTCGTATGAAGCTCTGGACCCGTCCCTCCGCCCTCGTCGCGATCACCGTGACGCTCGCCGCCTGCGCCGCCGAGGAGGCTCCTCCTGCCGATTCGAGCCCCGTTGCGACTTCCGTAGCCGAGGCAACGCTCGCCGTCGCCACGGAGCAGGGCGTCCGAAACGCGCGCATGCCGGTCGAGGGCCTCATCACCGCCGGTCAGCCCACACAGGAGCAAATGGACGCCCTTCGCTCTGCGGGTGTCGAGCACTTCGTCTCCCTCCGACCGACGACGGAAAATGGTGCGGGCTGGGAGGAAGCGCTGGCGTCGAGCGAAGGGTTCGCCTTCGACCGACTCCCGATCTCGGGTGCCGGTTCGCTGACGCGCGAGAACGTCGAGACGTTTGCCGCCATCATGAGCGAGGTCGGTGACCAGCCGGCCGTGCTGTACTGTGCGAGCAGCAACCGCGTCGGGGCGATGCTCGCCCTGAAGGCATACTGGATCGATGGGGAGGCACCCGAGGATGCGCTCGAGTTCGGCCTTGCCGCGGGCCTCACCAGCCTCGAAAACCCTGTGCGTGAGCTGCTCGGCCTGGCGCCGGGCCGGCCGTAGGAGACCATGATGTCGAATCGATCGTTCCGAAGCGGCCTTCTCGCCGTCACGCTGACCGCAGGGCTCGTCATCGCGCTCCCGGCCCACGCGCAGGAGACCTATGACGTGGTGATCCGTGGCGGTCGTGTCATGGATCCGGAGACGGGCCTCGACGCGATCCGCGACGTGGGGATCCGAGGTCAGACCATCGTCGCGATCTCGGAAGATCCCCTTGAGGGGGAGACGATCGTCGATGCCGCGGGACTCGTCGTGGCTCCGGGCTTCATCGATCTGCATGCGCACGGCCAGTCGAATGACGCCAACCGGTATCAGGCGCGGGACGGGGTGACGACCGCGCTGGAGCTGGAGTCTGGTGTATCCGACGCCCGGCTCTTCCTCCGGGAACGTCGGGGCGACGCAATCCTGAATTTCGGGGCCACGGTTGCACATGGGATGGCCCGATCGGCCGTGATGCCCGAGTACGCAGCCGATGTAGAGGCGGCGTTCGCGGCGCTCGATCCGGAGCCCACGGAGGAGCAACTGGCGGAGCTCGACCGGGCCATGTCTCAGGGTACATATGACGAGCTCGATCCTGCCCTTTACCCGCGGCTCTTCGAACGACTGAAGGCGGGCATGGATGCCGGCGCACTCGGCATCGGCATGCCTCATCAGTATTACCCGGGCGCCAATCGGGACGAGATCTACCGTGTCTTCGAGTTTGCGGGTCAGGAGCAGTTCACGATCTACACGCACGTGCGCTCGATGGGGATCGACGCGATCCAGGAAGTCGTAGCGAATGCCACGGCGACGGCTGCACCCCTGCACATCGTGCACCTGAACAGCTCGAGCCTGTGGGCCATCGAGACCAACCTGGATCTGATTCGGGGCGCTCAGGAGGCCGGCGTGGACGTGACGACGGAGGTGTATCCGTACACCGCCGCGTCGACGTCCCTGGAGTCTGCGATCTTCGATGAGGGGTGGCAGGAGCGGCTGCAGATCAGCTACGGCGATCTCCAGTGGCAGGACACGGGTGAACGCCTCACCGAGGAAACCTTCCATTCGTATCGGGAGGAGGGGGGCGTCGTGATCATTCACATGATGCGGCCCGAATGGATCGAGATGGGTCTCCAGGCGTCTCACGTGATGGTCGCATCGGACGGTATGCCGTACGCCCCGGGGGCCCATCCCCGCGGCGCCGGTACCTTTGCCCGTTTCCTCGGTCGATACGTACGCGACGAGGGCGCCCTCTCGCTGATGGACGGACTTCGGAAGGTGACGCTCATGCCCGCCCAGCGTCTCGAAACGACCTCCCCTCAGATGAAGCGGAAAGGCCGGATTCAGATCGGCAGTGACGCGGATATCACGATCTTCGACCCTGCCCGGATCATCGATACGGCCACCTTCGAGGACGACCTCTCCTACTCGATCGGCGTCGAGTTCGTGATGGTGAACGGGACACTCGTCGTCCGCGACGGTGAGAATGTCGAGGGTGTTCGGCCGGGACTTCCGATCGTGGGCCGCCGGGTCGTCTTCTAGTCGGAGCCGCTCCCTCGAGCACGACCGATCGTGGTGAGGCCCGCCATGGTCGGCGTTGGGCCCGATTGCGTCACTGTCGCATGCCGGCCGGCTCGACGCGCAGGATCTGGGTGGGTGGTCCGTCTTCCCACCGGGTTCCACCGTCGATAGCGAGGTAGAGGAACCCGTCCGGTCCCTGCTGGACCTCCCGGATGCGACCCATGTCCTGAAGGATGGTCTCCTCCCGCACGACCTCCTGTCCGTCCAGGCGAAGTCGGACGAGCCGTTCGCCGCTCATGCCACCGACGAACATGTCGCCCTGCCACTCCGGGAATGCGTCACCCGTGTAGAAGATCAGTCCGCTCACCCCGATCGACGGGACCCAGACGTGCGCGGGGTCGTCCATGCCGTCCTGGTGGGTTCCGTGATGGATGGCGAGGCCGGTCCGGTAGTTCACGCCGTACCCCACGACCGGCCACCCGTAGTTCGACCCGCTACGGAGCAGGTTGATCTCGTCACCGCCCTGGGGTCCGTGCTCGTTGGACCAGACATCCCCGGTCTCCGGATGTACCGCCAGACCCTGGGCGTTCCGGTGGCCCCAGGTCCAGATCTCCGGGAGGGCATCCGACCGACCGACCAGCGGGTTGTCATCGGGAACACGACCGTCCTCGTGAAGCCGGACCGTCGCTCCGTTGTGGTTCATGAGGTCCTGAGCGGGGTGGGCCCACAGATCACCGGACGAGGGCCACTGACGATCACCCAGTGTGACGTAGAGGTAGCCTCGTCCATCGAGTGCGAGCCTGCCTCCCCACATCGAGCTGCGCTCGGTCCCGTTCCCGGATGCACGGGCGTGGAACACCTCCTCGACATCGTGGAGGCGACCGTCCTCGTATCGGCCACGCGCCACCGCCAGGGTGCCGAGTGAATCCGCCCCGGGCTTCACGTAACTCAGATAGAGCAGACGATTCTCCGCGAAGTCCGGGTGCAGTCGCACGTCCCGAAGTCCGGCTTGCTCCAGTCCGTTCATCGCGCGGGCGCCTCGCCCCAGCGCGATGATATCCGGAAGGCCCTCGACGGAGTCCGGGAGCAGCACCCCGTCGCGGATGATGCGCATCCGTCCGGGGCGCTCTGTCACGAGCAGGTCTCCCTCGGGTGTGAACACCATCGAGTGAGGGTTGATCAGCCCACGGGCGACTTCGACGACTCGGAAGTCGTGGAACTTGGACTGAAGGTATGGCTCCGTGTGAAGCACGGTCTGAGCCGAAAGTGTGGTACCGAAGAGCAATTGGATGACTAGGGCCGTCGCACCGGTGCGTGCGGCAAGCCTGGGCGTATACGTGGTCATGTCGGGGTCGTAAGCAGGGTCGTGCGGTCGGTCTCGAAGCGCATTGTACGATCGGTGACGCGTGGTGCGCGACTTGCCGGCCGCGCTCGGGCAGTGTAGCCGTCAGTTCTTCAGATCCCTCTGACCCCGACTCATCATGCGCTCAGGCACAACTCGATCCGAACGTCGTCGCCCTTACCATCCTCTCGCTCTCGCTGCCGTCGTGGTCTCGGCCGCGTGTGGTGGGCCGAGCATGCCCAATGCGGTCGCGTACGAAGGCGCGCGCGTCATCACGGGCGATGGCGCCGTAATCGAGGACGCGACGCTTATCGTCGAGAACGGAGTCTTTACTGCGGTGGGGCCCTCGTCCGCGATCGACGGCGCGGCCGCCGGTACGCAGATCGACATGGCGGGCAAGACGGTCATGCCGACCCTCAATAACGCGCACTTCCACCTTCCGTCGGCGCGAGACGCTCGAACGGCGGAGCTTCAGCAGGCTGCATATTACGGAGCGGGTGCCGCCTCAAGTTTCGGACTCGACGAGGGCACGGTCGGCCTCGAGATGCGTTCGGAATCGATCCCGGATGCGGCCCGCTCGCAGTCGGCGGGCCGCGGTATCACGTCGCCCGAGCCAGGTCGCAGTGAGGTCCCATACTGGGTCACCTCCGAGGAAGAGGCCCGCGCCGCGGTGCAGGAACTCGCGTCCCTCGACGTAGACATCGTGAAGATCTGGGTGGACGACCGGGGTGGTCGTTACGAGCGCCTGTCACCGGAGCTGTACGGAGCCGTCATCGACGAGGCTCACGCGAATGGTCTCCGGGTGACGGCACATGTGTTCCGTCTCGAGGATGCGAAAGGCCTTCTCGAAGCCGGAATCGATCAGTTCGCGCACGGCATTCGCGACATGGACGTCGACGATGAGGTCATCGACATGTGGAAAGCACGGCCTGAGGTCGTGCTGATCCCGAACCTTCCCGGCCCGGGTGTGCCGGTCGGTGACCTGTCATGGATGTCGGGGACGGTCCCGGCCGAGCGAATCGCTCAAATGGAGGCGAACCAGAGCGAAAACCCGGCCGCGCAGGAGGCCTTCGGAATTCAGGCGCGGAATCTGGTGCGGCTGCACGCTGAGGGGATTTCGGTAGCGTTCGGTACGGACGGCGGTAATTCGTGGACCGTTCATCAGGAGCTTGAGGACATGGTGCGCGCCGGACTCAGCCCCGCCGACGTGATCGTGGCAGCGACCAGTATCGCCGCAGCGACCATGGAGCTCGACGACACCGGGACGATCGCCGTCGGGAAGAGCGCGGACTTCATCGTGCTCGATGCCAACCCGCTCGACGACATCACGCACACGCGCATGATCTCCGACGTGTACCTCTATGGTTCCCGCGTGGACCGGGCGGGCATCTCGAGTCGGCTACTGGGGGGCTGAGACCGGAGAGCGGCGCAGCGTTTCGGCGACGCGGTCGCCTGCGGCACGGACCGCTTCGGCGACTGCGATCTGGTACGTCTCCACGAACCACTGACCGGCCTCTGACTCGTACTCGACAGCCGAGGCCCGCATGACTTCGTCGGAGACGGGTTCGTGTGCATGGAGTGCGGTGACGACCGCGGCCATCGCGCTCTGGTTGAGGCGTGCGAACAGGGCATCTCCGCTGAGAGAGTCGAAGTCGGGCGCATTGTTCCGGAGTGCGCCCCAGACCTCGTGCGAGGCTTCGTCGAGCGCCTGCTCCAGGAGGAGGAAGAACGTCCCTTCCTGTCTCGCCTCGGACCAGCGGGCGACGAGGCGCACACGCTCGGCGGAAGGGGGCTCCTCCGTATACGTGTCGAGCCACTCCTCCAGAGGGACGGGGGGTTCGTACGCACTCGCCTGACGGTCGACGTCGGCACTGGCACCCGATTCGACCCATCGAGCGATTTCCTCGATGAAACCCTCGGGTGCCTGCTCGAGCATGTAGGCGGTGACGTCGCCCCGCAGGCGACCGGCCTCGAAGCCTTCCTGGACGGCGGAGACGAGCCGCTCGAGCTCCTCATCGCTCAGGTCGCCGATCAGGAGTGCGGCCTGGCGGGTGAAGGCTCGACCCCGCGGGACCACGATCGACTCGATGTGGAAATGATCGAGCAGGAGGTCGATCGGTTCCGGGGCCTCGTGCGCCTGAGGCATCAGCGGGGTGGCTTCGGTCGGAGCGGTGCCCGCTCCACCCGCGCACGCCGTCACCGCCAGCACGAGGAGAAGGAAGGGGGTGGTGCAGGGGCGGATCTTCATCGCTGGGCGAGCCTCCGGGCGTCGGAAATCCGAGAGAGGAACGCCGAACCATATTTTTCCAGTTTTGCCGGTCCCACGCCCGGCACGTCGAGGAACTGTGCCTCGTCCCGGGGTTGTCGGATCGCCATCTCGACCAGCACCTGATCTCCGAAGACGATGTAGGCCGGTACGCGCTGACGCTCTGCCAGATCCTTTCGGAGATCGCGGAGGCTCTGGAAGATCTCTTCCTGCTCGGGCGAGAGCGTCGTTCCGGTCGAACTCACGTGCCTGGATCGGCTTCGGGTGCCCCGGACGGTCCCCAGACTCGCCATGGCTTCCGCTGCCAGCTCGTCAGGTCCAACACCCGTGCACGCGTCGCACGAGGTAGAGCACGGAACCATCTCCTCGTCGAAATACGCGAGGATGGACTGGTGCCGGCACTGCCCCGATTCGACCAGACGAAAAAGGTCCACGGTTCGCTGGTGCTTCTGCCGTCGGAGTTCCGGGTCGTCGATGTCGTCGAGGAACCGCTCGTGAAGCTTCACGTCGGCCCACGAGTAGAAGAGGAAGCACTCACTGGGCAGGCCGTCGCGCCCCGCGCGGCCGATCTCCTGGTACCAGGACTCGAGGTCGCGCGGCATGTCGCGGTGGATCACGAATCGCACGTTGGACTTGTCGATCCCCATACCGAACGCGACGGTCGCGACGATGACGTCGATCTCGTCGTGCTGAAACGCTTCCTGGTTTCGCTCGCGATCCTCGGGCTCCATCCCGGCGTGGTAGGGTCGCGCCTTCACTCCGTTGGACGTCAGGAACGTGGCCGTCTGCTCCACCGCCTTGCGGCTGAGGCAGTAGACGATGCCGGTTTCACCCTCGTGACGCTTGATGAGCGCGAGGATCTCCTCGCGGGTGTTGCCTTCGCCCTTCTTGCGGACACCGATCTCCAGGTTCGACCGAAAGAACGATCCCTTGTAGCCGCCGGGCTTCGACATTCCGAGCTGGCGCAGGATGTCACGCGCGACCGTACGGGTCGCCGTAGCGGTCAGGGCGAGCACCGGAACGTCCAGTCCCTGCTTGAGTCCGCGCAGCCGGCGATACGAGGGTCGAAAGTCATGACCCCACTGGCTGATGCAGTGGGCTTCGTCCACCACGAGTAGAGAGATCGGGCATCCCTGCACGAAGTCGCGGAGCCGCCCGTCGAGTGCCTCCGGAGCGAGGTACACCAGTTCGTAATCCCCACGGCGCAGTCCATCGAGGCGAGACTCCCGTTCGCCGTAGTCGAGAGAACTGTTGATCTCCACCGCTTGAAAGCCGAGCTCTCGCAGAGCGTCGACCTGGTCCTTCATGAGGCTGATCAGCGGCGAGAGGACGAGCACCGTTCCTTCCATCATGCGCGCCGGCAGCTGGTAGGTCAGCGACTTCCCGGCGCCGGTCGGCATCACCCCGATGCAGTCACGCCGTTCGAGCACGACATCGATGATCTCCCGCTGACCCGGTCGGAAATCGTCGTATCCGAAGACGTCCTGGAGGACGTGGCGGGGATCGATGGAGCTCATGCCAGTCGTGAGAGAGGGAACGCGGTTTGAAGGTAACGGTGGCTCCCGGCGCGGGGATGATCGGGTGGGTCCTCGATAGGAGTGAGTGCCGTATTCGACCCGGTGTGGCCGGTGCGGGCACGTCGATCCGTGGCTCGCGCCCCGTGATGCACCTACGATGGGACGCCTCACCCGATGCTCAGGAGTACCCGACCATGCGACGTATCCTCTCATGCTCCGCGGTTCTTGCTGCCTGGATGGCCGGCCTGCATCAGGCCCCCCTTCAGGCACAGGATCTGTTGCCGCCCGAGAGCCCCCTCCCCCGGATCGAGAAGGTCCGCAACTACCTCCCGCACATGACACGTCCGGAGGTGCAGGATCTGCTGACCCGCTCTGACATGGTGATCATTCCCGTGGCTTCGCTGGAGCAGCACGGCCTGCATCTTCCGATCGGGACCGATTATCTGAATGGCGTCGAGCGCGCCAAGTTGATCGCACAGCACGTCGACGTGCTCGTCGCTCCGATCCTGCTCCCCGGGCAGTCGCCGTATCACATGGGCTTCGAAGGCACGATCTCCCTCCCGTCCTCGCTCATCCAGGAGGTCTATGTGGAGGCGGCTCGGAGCCTCATGCGACATGGTTTCAAACGCTTCTTGATCCTCAATGCACACGGCGGAAACCGAGCGATTACGACGTTCATTGTTGATCGCATCAACCAGGAGACCGAGGGGATCGCCGTCGACCTGGGGTCTGTCCTCGGGCCGTTCAGGCCGGACATCGACCGGCCTGAAGATCCGTCCGCGCCCGTCTTCGATCGGCACGGGGGGACGGGTGAGACGTCCAATTCGATGTATCTGACGCCTGAACTCGTGGACCTCGATGTGGCAATCCCCGCTGACTTGACGCTTCCTTCGCACATGGCGGATATGCTGCCTGACGTTGTTGCGGGTGATCCGACCGCGTTGACGGTATTTCTGGCCGAGGGTCTGAAAGACGAGGCGACGGGGAAGGGGACGTCCGCCGACGAGATGACGTCGACCGGCGTTTGGGGCGTGCGTGACCCTCGCGAGGCAACCTCGGAGCGAGGGTGGGCCGATACCGCGTCGATGGTCGCAGCGGCCGTGGGCTTCATCGAGCGCTGGAACGAGCTGCGCCCCTCCGGGACGCGCTGATCAGGCACTCCGGATGGCGGGCGCTCCGCGTGCCTGGCATGTCGGGTCGGGAATCGAGATGGGGCCGCGGCGGTCGGGCCGCGGCCCCGGAGCGTCAGCTTCGGAGCTCCCAGAATGTCTCGACTTCGGCCGCCATGTTGCCCGGCAGCGAGCCCATGCCGACCGCGGCGCGCGTCCCGATGCCCGCGTCTTCGCCGAAGATATCGACCATGAGGTCACTGAAGCCGTTGATCACCGCCGGCTGCTGAGAGAAGCCGGGAACGGCGTTCACCATGCCGAACGTCCGGACCAGTCGAGCGACCCGATCGAGACTTCCGAGCCTCGCGCGCATGGTGGCGAGGATATTGATCCCGCACTGACGCGCGGCAGCCTGGCCCTGCTCGACGGTCAGGTCCTGCCCGACGATGCCTTGGTGTCCCGGAGATGCGTCGGGCATTCGGGGCGTGTGTCCTGCAACGTAGAGCGTGTTGCCTACGATCACCGTGCCCACGTAGGTGGCGACGGGTGGCGGGGGCACGTGTAGTTCGATACCCAGCTCGCGGAGGCGGGCCTCCGGGCTGACTTGCCAAGGCGCGTCGGGCGCCGGGGACTGGGCGCGCGCGGCACCCGGCAGGAGTGATGCCAGCGACGCGCCCGCAGCGCCGCGGATGAGTCGTCGACGGGAAAGGATTTCCAGCATGGTGGTCTCCTCGGGTATTCCGGGTCGGCTCGGTGTGACCGGATCGTGATCGCAGGGAGGGGGAGCGTAACCGGGGTCGCCACCCTTCGCACGATTCGGTAGCGTCCCTGTCATGACGTCTCACCGAATCCTCGCCCTCGCGCGCGTGGCTGCTCCGGTACTCGCCCTCGCGCTGTGGGGATGTGGGGACGACGGAGTCGGCGTGGACGACCGCATCGCCGGCGGAGTCGATCTCGATGCCCTCTTCGCTCCGGCCACGTCCGCGGAGGTCGCTGCGGTGTCGAGTGACTGGGCGGGTCGGACGCCGGACGCGGTGGGCGTATCGGTAGAGCTGGACACCATCCTGTCGGTCCTTGCGCTCGAGGTCAGGGTTCGCGTCGTATCCCATCTGGTCGACGGCGCGGTGCGGCATTTCGGAGCAGTGATTACGCCGACGTCGCTCATGGGTCCGGCGCCCGTGATCGTCTACGCGCATGGTGGAGCGTCCGGGGTGGGGCTCGACCAGGTGCTCTTCACCGTACCGGGACTCGGTGAGCGCGCGGACGAGTTCGTGTGGGTCGTCCCATCGTTTCGCTCGGAGCCACTGACCTTTGGTGTCCGAAGCTGGACGTCGGAGGGGACCGGAAGCCCCTGGGACCGGGACGTCGATGATGCGATCGCCCTGCTCGACGCTGCGTTCGAGGTCGAGGCCCAGGCCGACTCGACACGCATCGGTGTGCTCGGGTTCAGCCGTGGCGCGGGAGTCGGGTTGCTCATGGGGATCCGTGACGATCGCATCGATCGGATCGTGGCGTTCTTCGGACCGTCCGACTTTTTCGGGCCGTACGTTCAGGAGATCGTCGAGGAGGCGCTGAACGGCAGCCCGCGAGAGCTGCCGGGGATGGACGACCTGGACCGGGACGTCCTTCAGCCCCTCGCCAACGGGCAGCTCGACATCGCGAACGCCCGGCTCGAGCTCGTCCGGCGTTCGTCGGTGCTTTTCGCCGATCGACTTCCCGCCGTCCAGATCCATCACGGTACCGCCGACGCGGTCGTGAGCGTGAGTCAGGCGGAGTCTCTGATCTCGGCCCTCGAGGCCGACGGGCGGACGGAGCCGGATGTTCAGGCCTTCCTCTACGAGGACGGCACGCACAACCCACTGGCGCTGATCGGAGCGCTCGAGCGAACCCGGGAGTTCCTGATCGCCCTCCTCGACTGATTCGATGTTCGAAGGGTGGCGCGCGCGCCTGATCTCGCACGAGGTTGAGTCGTACAATCCCCCCATTTCAGGAATGGCATGAACGGGCACAGCCACACATACGTCGATGTGGTGCTCGACGGAGAAGATCGAACCTTCGACCTCGCCGACGTGCATTCCCTCAGCATTGGTCGCCATCCGCAATGCTCGGTCGTGTTGTCGGCCGATCCCATGGCGTCCCGGCGACACGCGCTCGTGCAACGCCAGGATTCCGGCGACTACTACCTGTCGGACCTAGGAAGCCGGAACGGGACCACGCACAACGGTGTGCCGGTGACGTCGCCCGTGCGACTCGAGGACGGGGACTCGTTCACGATCGGAGAGCATCGGTTCGTGTTCCACCGTTCATCCCCGATGCACGACGAGGAGGACGACTTCCACGATCCCACCGACGTACTCGTCGTCGAGCGTATGATCACGATCCTCGTCCTCGATATCCGCAACTACACTGTGTTGGCGCGCGAGCTCGGGGAAGCGCGGATCACCGAGGTGATGAATCGGCTCTTCCATCGGGCGGGCGAGCTCCTCAAGCGCAACGGCAGCTGGGCACAGAAGTACATTGGCGATGCGGTCATGGCGTTCTGGGTCCACGGCGATCCGGAGCGCACGCAGGCCGACCTCGTGAAGATCCTCGACTCGCTCGTCGGACTGGGTGAGTTGATCGAGACGCTGAACGCCGAACACGACCTGCCCCGCAGGCTCGCGTATGGGGCGGGCATCAACTCGGGGGTGGCGGTCACGGGCAATATGGGGAGTGCCGGGCTCGCTGATCACACGGCTATGGGGGACGCGGTCAACAAGGCGTTCCGGTTGGAATCGGCTTCGAAGGAAGTCGGTCGCGAAGTCGTGATCGGTGCTTCGACCTTCGAACTGATGGGGGATCTCGGCGATGTGGGGCGCGGTTTCTCGGAGTACAGCCTCGACCTGAAGGGGTACGACGAGCCCGAGATCGCTCATGCGTTGACAGCGGCCGACCTCCCTTCCGTCGTGAGCGCACTGCGTGATCGACTCGGGGGCTGAGCGCGTCGTGACGACGTCGATGCTCGTGACTGCTCGCACGCACGTGGGGATGCGTCGTGAGGAGAACCAGGATCGAGCTCTGGTTGTGATCGGAGGTACGCGTGAATCCCTCGATCCCGTCGATCACGACGGCGTCCTGGAACTACGGCGTGTGCCCACCGAAGGATCGGTGCTGCTGGTTGCGGACGGCATGGGAGGCCGGTCCGGAGGGTCGACGGCGGCGAAGATCGCGAGCGACGCAGTCCGACGAACATTCGAGCGTCGTGACGTCGGAGGCGCGTCTCCGAATCTCTTCGTGAAGACCCTCAATGAGGCGCTGCTCAAGGCGAACCGTGACGTGTTATGGGAGGCGCAGGGGGAAGCCTCGCTCACCGACATGGGCACGACGGCGACACTGGTGGGCGTACTCGGTGACCGAGTGCATGTCGCCCAGGTCGGTGACTCCCGGGCGTATCTGATCCGGGGCGGGGCGATCGTGAGACTCACGCGAGATCAATCGCTCGTGCAGGATCTCATCGACTCGGGCATCCTCGACGAGTCCGACACGGGGACCGTGAACGACAATCTGCTCCTTCAGGCGGTGGGGACTCAGCCCGAACTTCGGCCGGCCCATACGTTCCATGCGTTGAGAGAGCGGGATCGCCTGCTACTCTGTTCGGACGGCCTGTCCCAGATGGTGAGAGACGACGAGCTCGCGTCGATCTGCACCGAAGAGCCGGACGCTTCCCTCTTGGTGGAGCGGCTGGTCGCTCTGGCCAACGAGCGCGGTGGGCCCGACAACACGACCGTTCTCGTCGCTGATCTCATCGAGTCCGGGCTGCCTGATCCAGGCAGCGAGGACACGCTGTCTGCGAAGCGATGGCGGGGTTCGCGGAGCTGAGCACTTTCTTGCTCGGGTTTCCGGGCTCCAGCTAGTTTTCAAGCGTGAATCAACGGGTGTCGACGTCCCCGCAACATGTTCGAAGTGCCCCGCCACCTGCCTCTCGGGTGGGACGGGGCGGTGGAGGTGTGGTGCTGCAGTCCACGCATGCGACGGTCCAACAGAGCTACTCTCGCTGTCTCCGCTCCGACGACTTCTTTGGACGGTTCTACGAGATCCTGCACTCCAGCCATCCAGACGTGCCGCCGATGTTCGCTGGAACGGAGATGTCTCGGCAGCACCGTCTGCTGCAACACGGCATCGGTCTCCTGCTCAGTTACGGCAATCGCCCTGACGACGTTCTGCTCGAGCGTATCGCGGCGCGACACAGCGCCAGCGGCTTGAACATCCTGCCGGATATGTACCCGCTCTTCGTCTCCTCGTTGATCGAAGCCGTGTCGGGAGCGGATCCGCAGTTCGATGAGACCATCGAAGAGGCCTGGCGCGAGGCCGTCGCCCCAGGCATCAACTTCATGATGAGCAAGTACGACGCATGACGTCAGCTCAGTGTCAGCGGTGCAGCAGCCCGGTCGAGAGTGGGGCCCTGTTCTGCTCGAAGTGCGGCATGGACGTCTCGAGCATTTCGAGCGGCAGCCTCGACGACACCCTGGCGGCCACGGTCATCAGCGGTCAGCAGCAGCCTGCGCCGTCGCGGTCGACGATGCGGCAGGCCCTGCGTGATGCCACGCTCGGCGAGTACGAGATCCTGAACGAGTTGGGACGTGGCGGCATGGCGACCGTCTTTCTCGCTCACGACATCTCACTGGATCGAAAGGTCGCGATCAAGGTGATGGCGCCGCACCTCCTCGAGGGTGAGGGGATGGCGGAGCGCTTCAAGCTCGAAGCCCGGACAGCGGCCCAGCTGTCGCACCCGCACATCATCCCGATCTACGCGGTGAAGGAAACCGCGAATATGCTGTACTTCGTCATGAAGTTCGTCGAGGGAAAGGAGCTCGGCGATGTCATGCGGCGCACGGGGCAGCTGCCGATCCCGATGGTGAAGGACGTCCTGACGAAGGTCGGGAGCGCGCTCGGGTACGCGCACCGGCGCGATGTGGTGCACCGGGACATCAAGCCGGGCAACATCATGATCGACGAGGAGGGGACGCCGATCGTGACGGATTTCGGGATCGCCAAGGTCGCGGAAACGTCCGGTCTGACCATGACTGGCTCGACCATCGGCACGCCGTCCTACATGAGTCCCGAGCAATGTGAGGCGAAGCCCGTCGCCGGAGCCTCCGATCAGTATTCGCTGGGTGTACTCGCGTTCGAGATGCTGACGGGCGCGCTGCCGTTCGAGGCGGACAGCCCGGTCACGATCATGTACAAGCATGTTCACGAGGAGCTTCCGGTACTCGAGGACTTCCGGCCTGACTGCCCGCCCGAAGTCGTCGAGACGGTCACACGGATGCTGGCCAAGGATCCGGCCGATCGCTGGCCATCGATGGAGGCGGCGATCCAGAAGCTGCGGTCGGCGACGGGGTCGGGAATGGCTGCCGTGGTGTCCGGCTTCGACAGCGATCCGTCGCTGCCTGCCACACCGTCGGTCACGGCCCCGCAGCCGGCTGCCGCATCCGTCGGTTCGAAGAAGTCGATGCTGCTTGGTTTGGCAGCGATCGTCGTGATCATCGGAGGGGGTGCGCTGGCCGTGCTTCAACCGTGGGCCGCCGACCCCGGGCTGTCCATGGAGGGGGCGTCCGAAGCTCAGGCGCAGATCGAGGAGGTCACTCAGGCCGATCCGGGTACGCCGGTACAGGGTGAAGAAGGACAGGCCACCGAGATCACTGATGACGGGGTCGATCCCGCCTCGGCCGCTGTCAGCGTGCCAGGCGAGACATCGCAGTCCGTCGGGAATGGGCCCGGGTCGGCTGCTGAGCGCGAAACGCGCTCAGCCAGCCAGACTGCCACACCACCAGCCTCCTCTTCGATTTCCGTCAACAGCGTCACCGTCACGGGCGTGCGGAGTGACATGCTTCCCGGGCAGCAGGTGGCTCTCGATGTGGTGGTCCGCGACGGGGCCGGGGCCACGATTTCGCGGGGCACGATCGACAACTGTGCGTTACATGGTTGGGCGCGCTGCGGCGTTCAGTGGAGTTCCGACAACGAATCAGTCGCGAGGGTCGGTGCCGATGGAACGCTGACCGCACTCGTGGCGGGCGCGACGACCGTGCGAGCCTCGGTCGGGGGTGTGGTCGGGAATGCGTCGGTCGTGGTGGGTGCCGCGCCGGTGTCGTCCGTGGAGGTGTCGAGTGGCGACGTCACCCTGTCGATGGGGCAGCGTCAGACGCTCACGGCTGTCGTGCGTTCGGCCGATGGTTCCGTTCTCGATCGACCGATCGACTGGAGTGCGGACCCATCCGGCATCGTTCGAGTCGACCCTGCGACGGGAGCGATCGAGGCCGCGCGGCCTGGCGACGCCGTGGTCACGGCACAAGCGGGCGGGCAGCGGGCCTCCGTGCGCGTGACCGTCGAGGCCCCTGATGCGGCCTCCGCCGTCGCGGGGCTTCTGGCAGAGTACGAACGTGCCTTCGAGTCCGGGAACATCCAGGAGGTGAGTCGAGTCGTGACCGGAATCTCTTCGGACATGCGCGACGCCGTCGCCCAGTCGTTCCAGTTCATGTCGAATATCGACGCCGAGTTTGGGGCCTCGTCGCTCGACGATCGTGGCGACGTCGCGACGCTCGAGGTCGATGCGATCTACCGCTTCACGTCCGATGGGAATCGGCAGGAGGCTGGGACGAGACTGGTGTTCGAGCTCGAGCGGATCTCAGGCGTCTGGCGCATCGCCGGGCTGGATAGTCGCTAACCGACGACCACCGGTCGGATCAGAACGGGAAATCCAACCCGAGCGTCCAGATGAAGTCAGGCTGAAGGCCGACCTTGCGAAGCGGGAAGATCCCGTTCGCCACCAGCACCGTGCCTCCGCGCACAGTGAATTTCCCGCCGATCATTGCCCGCAGGAGATCCCCGTCCTGGTTCGGAATGTTCGTCGCAGCAAACTGCCGGACGAATGGCTCGGTCAGGACGATTTCCTCGGGGAGCACGAACGGGTTGTCTCCCATCTGCATCTCCGCCTCGACCCCGACCGCGAGGGTGGCCCAATCGGTCAGCAGCTGGTCGAAAGCGGTCTGGATGTTCACTCCGTCGCGCTGGTAGTCCCCGTTTCTCGCGACGTACCCCACGTTGAGGTGGGGTGAGAAACCACCCAGCTGGGCGGAGTACAGGGCTGCAGCTCGGATCTGGGATGCACCGGCTCCGAGCAGGTTCTCCTCGTCTCCGGTCGGGAAACGCATCTCCGCGAGAAGGCCGGCCCCCATCGTCGAACTCTGGCCGAGGTTGATCTTCATGCGGGCCGCGACATCACCGATCCCGGACGCCGTACCCTCCATGGATGCGGTCGCTCGAAGAATCGGATCGGAGGCATCGCCACCGAATCGATGGATCGCAGAGCTGCCGAACGGGAGGAACTGCGCACTGGATCGGCCGCTGACCTGCGTTCGCACGAAGGGAACGGCGACTCCGATGTCCAGGAAGTCCGTCACGCCTATGGTCAGGGCCGCCGCTGCAACGATGACGTTGACGTTGAGGTCGAGGTCGAGCGCCATGAGGTCGTTCTCGTACACCGGATCACCGAAGGTTGCGTCGGGATCGGTGTTCTCGTGCGCGAAGTTCAGCTGCAACCCGGAGAGCGGCGTCCCGTTCAGGGAGGTGTACTCCACGCCGGTCACGCTGGCCCCGAGGAAGATCCTTCCCCGGCCGAGTGTCTGAGTGCGTTCGTTGAAGATGGGCCCGGCGGATGTCGACGTCCGCACGGGGAGTCCGCCGACGATCGAAAAGGTGGCGCCAGAGGAGGTCGCACCGAGCGGCACGCTCGCCGGCGCATTTCCGATTGCCTGTGAAAGGAAGACGATGACCGCGTCGTTGCCTTCGCCCAAAGACGGCAGATAGTGGTTGCCGTGGGTGTTGTCCAGGTCGAGGCAGAGAGGCTCGCCGCACGTACCGAACGTGAAGAGTTCCGCCTCGATTCGATCCCTGAGGCCCTGAGCCTGCTCGTTTTGAGCCTGCACGTCGGCGGCTGCAGTAAGCGGGGCTGCGATCGCGATTGCAAGGAGCGGCAGAAGGCGGCGGGTCATCCGTTCTCCAGGAGAGGTTCTGGGTGGCGGCTAGCTTATGCCGGGTTCCTGAACTCGGCAACGACTCTACATAACTCGTGGTTGCGAGGTCCCGTGTGTGCCTCCACTCTGGCCCCCTGTTCGAGCGGCCTGCTCGCTGGTCTTCCCCCGAACGCTGCATCCCCGTGATCGTTTCCGGCTCGCGCAGTCCTCGTGCGGCTCTCAGCATCTTCCTCCTCGGTGGTGCCATACTCGCTGCTGCGTGCGCCGATGCG
>Ga0181593_10000924_pt1 | contig 26370 bp, 31 predicted proteins | sample 071ome_19_FD_133756 | JGI IMG/M metagenome (GOLD analysis project Ga0181593, IMG submission 133756) | Coastal salt marsh microbial communities from the Groves Creek Marsh, Skidaway Island, Georgia - 071413AT metaG (megahit assembly) | ecosystem: Environmental > Aquatic > Marine > Intertidal...
AGCAATATAATAAAGGGTCGAAATTGTGTCATATCGATAGCACTAAGGTGACATAAAATTATGAGTATCAATGTATCATTAAATTCTCTCGAGCATAATCACTCAGATAATGGAAGATAGTAGACATTACAAACGGCCTGAGTCGGTTTTGGTGGTGATATACAGCACAACGGGGCATGTATTAATGATGCAGCGGGTGTTTCCTGAAGGGTTTTGGCAATCTGTCACGGGAAGTCTGGAATGGGATGAGAATCCTAAAGAAGCAGCTATTCGCGAGCTCAAAGAGGAAACTGGACTTGAGGCTATAGGATTGATTGATTGCGAATATTCACAGGAGTTTGAAATTTATTCTATCTGGCGAGATCGCTATGGCCCTGATGTAATGAACAATCGCGAACATGTATTTATGTTACCGCTTAATGATTGTTTTGAAATTCACTTTGATCCACGAGAACATAGTGAATATCGTTGGGTTTCTCGAGATGAAGCGATACAAATGGCCACATCTCACACCAACAGTGAAGCAATTTCGCGTTGGGTACCTGAAATTAGTTAAATTTAAAGTAATAGGACAAATAGGGACGACCTAATCTGTCATTTGGCTACTGCTCGACAGATGGTAGACTAGCCCTTTGATTTAACTCAACGAGAGGATTATGGCAGGTCATAGTAAATGGGCGAATATTAAACATCGAAAGGCTGCGCAGGATGCTAAGCGCGGTAAGATTTTCACCAAGCTCATCCGTGAAATCACAGTAGCATCTAAAATGGGTGGATCGGATATTTCTGCAAACCCCCGTTTACGCTTAGCCGTCGATAAAGGCCTTAGTGCTAACATGAATAAAGATACCATTGACCGTGCAATAAAACGTGGAGCAGGTGAACTTGAAGGTATGGTCTACGAAGAAATTCTCTACGAAGGTTATGGAGCTGGTGGCACGGCAGTATTAGTAGATTGTTTAACTGACAATCGTAATCGCACTGTTTCTGAAGTACGCCATGCATTCACTAAGCATGGTGGTAATTTGGGTACTAGTGGATCTGTTGCTTATTTGTTTTCTAAACAAGGTATCTTCAGTTATGAACCTGGTGTGGATGAAGATCGTTTAATGGAAGTTGCACTTGAATCGGGTGCAGATGATATTGTTAATAATGATGATGGTTCTGTTGACGTGATATGTCAGCCCGATGCATTTTTAGGGCTGCAAGAATCATTGAAACAAGCGGAATTAGAGGCTAGTTTTGCTGAAGTTTCAATGCGTGCTGGAACAATGGCAGCAGTGAGTGATAAAGATGCTGAAAAAATTATTCGTCTCATTGATGTGCTAGAAGAGTTGGATGATGTGCAAAACGTTTATTCAAATGCTGATTTCCCGGAAGGCGTTTTGGAAAATATGTCTTAATGATAACTGGTAATGTCTGTGACTAACCAAATTAACATGATCAGAGTGTTAGGAATTGATCCAGGCTCAGTGAAAACTGGCTTTGGTATCATTGAAAGCAATGGTCAACAAAGTCGCTATGTGCATAGTGGCTATTTAAAATTACCTGCAGAAGGTTTGGCTGATAAATTGGGCCATATTTTTTCTCAATTATCAGAGGTCATTGCGGAATATCAACCAGATCACATGGCTATTGAGCAAGTGTTTTTATCAAAGAATGCTGCTTCAGCATTAAAACTTGGGCATGCGCGTGGTGCTGCGATGACAGCAGGAGTGCATGCTGAACTAGATATATTTGAATACAGTGCTAAAGCTGTAAAGCAATCCACGGTAGGTTATGGTTCTGCTTCAAAAGAACAAATACAACATATGATCTTAAGATTGCTTAATGTGCGTAAAGTGTTGCAAGAAGATGAAGCGGATGCATTAGCAGTAGCACTATGCCATGCACATACAGGTTTATCAACACATTATCAAAAGCATCTAAAGGCCACACCATAAATGATTGGACGCCTACAAGGTCAACTTGTTTATAAGCAACCGCCTGCATTAATGATAGATGTAAATGGTGTGGGATATGAGCTTGAAGCGCCCATGTCAACGTTTTATCAGTTACCTGAAATCGGGCAACAAGTGACTTTGCATATTCATATGATCGTGCGCGAGGACGCTCAAACACTTTATGGATTTCATGATATTGCCGATCGCAGTCTCTTTCGAACATTGCTAAAAGTGAACGGTGTTGGTGCAAAAATGGCACTTACCATCTTGTCAGGAATGGATTCCAATGGATTTAAAAACTGTATTCAGTTTGGTGATACCGATGCCTTGGTTAGATTGCCAGGTGTGGGTAAAAAAACAGCCGAACGCTTAATTGTTGAATTGCGTGATAGATTAGGAAATGAATCTTCACCAACTATAGTTACTAGTGTTGAAGGAAATACTGATACTGTTCGTAATCACATAGAAGAGGCAATATCAGCATTAACCGCTTTGGGTTATAAAGGCCCTGAAGCGATGCGAATGGTGAAGAATGTAAAAGATGAAACATCTTCATGTGAAGATTTAATTCGTTTGGCGCTTAAGTCTAGTTTGAGTAAATAATGACGACTGAAAGATTGATTGAAGCAGATCAGGTGGGTAGTGATGAGATAGCCATAGATCGTGCGATTAGACCAAAAACATTAGCCGATTACACTGGCCAAGAAAAAGTGTGCGAGCAAATGGAGATTTTCATTGCCGCAGCACGCGAAAGAAAAGAAGCACTTGATCACGTGCTAATTTTTGGGCCACCAGGTTTAGGTAAAACTACCTTGTCGCATATTATTGCGAACGAATTATCAGTGAATATGCGTCAAACCTCAGGGCCAGTATTAGAAAAAGCGGGTGATCTTGCGGCGATACTCACTAACCTAGAAGAAAATGATGTGTTATTTGTTGATGAGATACATCGTTTAAGTCCTGTAGTCGAAGAAATTCTATATCCCGCGCTGGAAGACTTTCAGTTAGACATTGTTATTGGTGAAGGGCCAAGTGCACGCTCTATAAAATTAGATTTGCCGCCGTTCACGTTAGTAGGTGCCACTACACGTGCTGGATTATTAACATCCCCTTTGCGCGATCGATTTGGAATTGTTCAACGCTTAGAGTTTTATACGACAGAAGAGTTGGCTTCGATTGTTACTCGTTCTGCCGGTATTTTGAATGTTGTTATTGATAGCGATGGTGCGATAGAAATTGCAAAGCGTTCACGAGGTACCCCACGTATTGCGAATCGATTGCTTAGAAGGGTACGCGATTACGCACAAATAAAATCTAATGGCGTGATCGAAAAACAAGTTGCTGACAAAGCTCTTGATATGCTCAGCGTCGATCAAAATGGATTTGATCAAATGGACAGGCGTGTATTGTTGGCTGTGATTGAAAAATTTGATGGGGGTCCAGTGGGGCTTGATAGTTTGTCTGCAGCTGTAGGCGAAGAGCGTGGCACGATAGAAGATGTTATTGAACCTTATTTAATATTGAATGGTTTCTTAATGCGCACCCCACGTGGGCGAGTGGCGACAATGAACTGTTATCGTCATTTTGGTTTGCGAGCACCTAAACAATTGGAGCAAATGCAATCTGATTCGGGTGACTTATTTGCTGAATAGAGCTATAAGAGCTGCCAATGTCTGAAACAAGTGCATTTTCATGGCCAGTGCGTGTCTACTATGAAGATACTGACGCAGGTGGTGTAGTATTCTATGCAAATTATCTACGCTATTTAGAGCGTGCTAGAACCGAGTGGCTGCGCAGTTTTGGTTTTGAACAAGACTATTTGCGTGAAGAACAAAAAGTCGTATTTGCAGTAAGAGAAGTTAATATTAAATATTTAAAGCCAGCTCGTTTTAACGAACAACTCAGTGTTAATGTTGAAAATCTTCAATTGAAACAAGCCAGTATGGCAATGCAGCAAAAAATAACTCGACAAAATGAAGATAAAATCGAATTAATTGTAAATTCCACTGTCAATGTAGTGTGTTTGCATAGTGAGTCATTTTCCCCCTGTCCCATTCCTAAACCTATGTACAAAGTGTTGAAATCATGCATGTAGATATGAGTTTTTATCGGCTGATTGCCGATGCAAGTTTGTTGGTTCAAATCGTGATGATTATTTTGGTTCTGGCCTCGGTTATTTCTTGGACCATGATTTTCAGTAAAGCGCGTGTTTTAAAAATGGCCATCAAAGAGGCAAATGCATTTGAAGATCGTTTTTGGTCGGGTGCAGATTTACCATCTTTGTATGAAAAGGTAGGTTCAAAACGAAACATCTCTGGGATGGAGAGAATATTTGTCGCCGGCTTTAAAGAATATATTCGTTTACATAAAACTCGCAAAGTGTCTGCCTTGTCTATCAGTGATACTTCATTGCGTTCGATGAAAGTTGCTTTGTCTAGAGAGATAGATTTTCTAGAACATTACTTACCTTTCTTAGCGACGGTAGGTTCAACTAGTCCATACATAGGTTTGTTTGGCACAGTATGGGGAATTATGAACTCATTTCGAGCCTTAAGTGATGTTCAGCAAGCGACATTGTCAGCCGTTGCGCCTGGTATTGCTGAAGCTTTAATTGCAACAGCAATGGGCTTATTTGCTGCAATCCCAGCAGTCATTGCATATAACCGCTATTCAACACAAGCAGATCGCTTAATTACTCGTTACGATAACTTTGTTGAAGAATTTACTGCATTGTTACAACGTCAGGCCATCACGCGTGACAATGGCGAGTCTTCACAAACTCGCAGTGTGGAAAGTTAATGTCTCAGTCAATTACACGTCGCCGTAAACCTATGTCCGACATTAATGTCGTGCCTTACATTGATGTAATGTTGGTATTACTAGTGATTTTTATGGTGACAGCACCCATGTTTAATCAAGGTGTTCAGGTTGATTTGCCTCAAGCACCTTCTCAACCTATCAAAGAATTCATGGAGCAAGATGAGCCGTTTATAGTGTCTGTTGATCAGCTAGGCAAGATTTATGTCAATAAAGGTTCTAACCCTGAGCGACCCATGTCGTTAGATGAGTTCCGTCAATTAGCGCCTGGCATGTTGGCGCAAATGACAAGTTTGCAAGCTTATGTTAAGGGTGACCAGAATGTTATGTATGGTCGTGTTGTTGAAGTTATGGTAGCACTGCAAAATGCAGGTGTCCCGTCTGTTGGTCTTATTTCGCAGCCAGAGTCTAATGTGCGTCAGAATTAATAGAGCTGCCTTATCCGTGAAGGTTGTTGCTAACATTTAATTGACTGACTGTGGCTAAACAAAAGCTTTTTCTATCACGTTCTGTAATTACTGCTATTTTAGTGCATGTGGTTGTTTTTACTCTATTTATCTTTAGTTTCAAAATTCAACCTAAAGCTAGCCAAGCCATTGTAGACCCCATCAATATCGTAAAAGCAGAAGTCATTGATGGCGCTGCGATAGAGCAAGAAAAGCAACGAGTACGTGATGAACAAGAGGCGCGTGAGCGAAAGAAGAGAGAAGAAGCGCAACGTAAAAAGCGTGAAGCGGAAGAGAAAAAGCGCAAGCAAGAGGAAGCTAAACGTCTAGAAGAAGAAAAGCGCAAAGCAGAAATTAAAAAAGCCCAAGAAGAAAAACGGATTGCTGAAGAAAATGCCAAAAAAGAAGCCGAGGCTAGGAAACAAGCAGAATTAGAAAAACAAAAAGCTGAAGAAGCTAAAAAAGCAGCCGAGAAAAAAGCAGAAGAAGAGCGTAAACGTGCGGAAGAAAATGCCAAAAAACTTGCTGAAGAACTAAAAAAACAAGAAGAAGCTAAACGAAGAGCTGAAGAAGAAGCGGAACAAAAACGCTTACAGGCCATCTTAGAACAGGAAGAAGCTGAGATGCGCGCAGAAGAAGAGCGTGCTGCAAAAGCTGCAAGACAACGTGAGTTAAATACGTTACTGTCAACCTATATTGGCGCAATTACAGGGAAAATTACCAGTCAGTGGCGTGTGCCACCTGGAGTAGACATCAAAAATGTTTATTGTAAAGTGCGTGTGAAACAAGTCACCGGGGGCTATATAGAAGAGGTGTTTGTAAAAGAGTGTCGTGGGGGTGGTGAGCAATTGCGAAAATCAGTTGAAGAAGCTGTTTGGAAATCTGACCCACTACCAACGCCACCTGACGATGAGTTATTTCACCCAGAACTATCTATCACTTTTGATCCACAATGAAGATAATTAATAGTAAATATTTTCTAACATTTTTTTTGGCTTGGATGCTTTTAATATCTAAGTCTTCATATGCATTATTAGAAATAGAAATCACCCAGGGTGTCAAATCTGCAATGCCCTTGGCCATTACTCCAGTCGATGGTGATATGCCTATTGCGGCAACATTGCTTGAAAGCGTCGTGTTTGCTGATATGCATCGCAGTGGTTATTTTTCTATTGTCGATAAGAAAAAATATCCTCAGCAAAAGATTGAGCTAGATAAGGTTGATTATAATATTTGGCGCAATATGGGAATAGAAGCACTATTATCCATGCGTGCTCATGCAACAGGACAAGATCAGGTGCGTGTTCAGTTTGAGTTATATGATCTTGTGCGTAAAACACGAGCGTTGGGTCATTCAGTGACGGTGGATAGCGATCAGTTACGCAAGGTTGCGCATAAAATTTCAGATTTAGTATTTGAGAAGCTGACAGGTATAAAAGGGGCCTTTAGCACACGTATTGCCTATATTAGTGAAGCATCCAGTAATGAAGGCAAAAAGTATCAGCTACAAATTGCCGACTCGGATGGTTATAACCCGCGTACTATATTTTCATCTTCAAAGCAGTTGATGTCACCTGCATGGTCACCTGATGGTAGGCGTGTGGCGTATGTGTCATTTGAGAATGAGCGTAGTGAAATTTTTGTGCAAAACGTATCAACAGGAAAGCGATCTAAAGTGTCTTCTCACCCAGGCATCAACAGTGCGCCATCTTGGTCGCCAGATGGTGGATCACTTGCATTAACTTTATCTAGTGGTGGTGATCCAGAAATTTTTATTCTTGATATTGAATCTGGAAAATTACGCAAGTTAACTAATCACTATGGTATTGATACTGAAGCAGCATGGTCTCCTGATGGTCGATTTATTTATTTCACTTCAAATCGTTCTGGCTCACCTCAAGTTTATCAAGTGCCCTTTGGTGGTGGATCACCGAAGCGATTAACATTTGAAGGCAGTTATAATGCGGCACCGTCTGTTGCAGCAGATGGTAAAACTATTGCTATGGTGCATAGAAATGATGATGGCTATCGAATTGCAGTGTTAGATACTGATACTAATGCTTTTAGCTTGATTACAGATGGTGTGTTAGACGAAGCGCCAAGCTTTGCACCAAATGGAAGTATGATTATTTATTCAACGCGACATAATAATAGTACTGTACTGTCAGCTGTGAGTGCTGATGGACGTGTCAAACAGAGATTGCGTTTACAAAAAGAGAAAGTGAGAGAACCTTCGTGGTCACCGTTTCGTAGATAAATTTTGATGTTAAATTAAGTTATTAAAGAGGATTGCACATGGCTATTCGACATATATCAGTAATATTTTTTCTATCGCTTGTTTTTGTTATTGCAGGTTGTTCAGGTAACAAAACTAAACCGGATGATGAGGCTAATGGCACCTCAGGTGTTGAAGATGGGGCCCCAATTGATGTGGGCGAAGACGATTATTCTTCTTCCGGATTAGACGAAGAAGGAGGAGTGATCTTAGATCCGTTGGATGATCCAGCTAGTGATTTGTTTGTTCGCACAATTTACTTTGATTATGACAGTGCCAGTATCCGTGATGACTCTATGATCATAGTGCGAGAGCATGGAAAATATCTAAGTGGTAACCCCGATCGACTAGTTCGTCTGGAAGGACATGCAGATGAACGCGGAACGCGCGAATATAACCTTGCTCTGGGCGAAGAGCGTGCAAAATCTGTTCGTGAGGTGTTGTTACTAGAAGGAGCTCAAGAAGAGCAAATTGAGATTGTGAGTTTTGGAGAAGAGCGCCCAGCAGTCGAAGGTACTGATGATTCGGCTTTACAGTTGAATCGACGTGTTGAAGTAGTTTACTAATTAATTGAGTAGATCTTAGTTGACAGTCTTGACGTAAGACAAGGAAGTATAGAGAGGGAAGTTTTATGAAGCGTTGTCATTATATTGGTGTTGTTAGCGTTATAGCGATAGTGTTTATGGAGAATGCTATTTCTGCGCCAAAAGCAACGAAGGAAGAATTAAATATTGTCACTCAACGTCTAGAGCGTTTGGAGCGAGCGTTGGATACTGAGGCTGCAAGTTCTGCCAATAAAGAATCGCTTATTACACTACAGCAAAAACTAAATCGCATGGAGCGTGAGCTGCAAGAGTTACGTGGTGAAAATGAAAATTTGCGTAATGAACTTGAAATTATGCAAAAACATCAGCGTGATTCATTTATGGCTATTGATAAGCGTTTGCAAGCTAAGCCTGAAATGCAAAGTCAAAGTTCTAGAGAACAAGATACACCTGCTGCTTCATCTTCACAGAGTCAAACAAACAATAATTCTGTTCAAGTAGAAGTAGTAAAGTCTAAGCCAGTCGAGCGTAAACCAATCGTTGTACCTAGTGATACTCAAGATTCTAATGAGACTATTGATGCGTATCGCAATGCATTTTTGCTTTTAAAGCAACGACGTCATGATGAATCAATTGAAGCCTTCGAATCATTTTTGGCAACCTATCCAAATAGTAAATATTCGGCCAATGCGCAATATTGGTTGGCAGAAGCAAACTATGTCACTAAACGTTATGAGCGTGCGTTAACTGAATTTCAAACTGTCATAGATCGTTATCCCACAAGTAGTAAATTACCGGATGCGCGATTAAAGATTGGCTACACACAATATGAATTAGGCCAATTTGAGGAATCTAGGCATACACTAACTCGATTACGTGCACAATTTCCTAATTCCACGGTTGCGGGTCTTGCCCTAGAACGTTTAGAGAGGTTAGATAAAGAAGGGCATTAAGACTATCTTACTTTTGTCGTCACAAAAGTAAGCAAAAAGACTTTCACCTAATGACTTGGCCTGATGGCTTCCCATTTCTCCCTTATGAATTTCGCGTCGTCTTAAGCGACTTCCTTGCTGCCTAAGACTACTTTGTACATCCCTGTACAAAGTACGCTACTCATAAGGTGCGAAATGGCAAGTCATGAATGGTGAAGTAATACTAGATTTAAATAGCTTATTTTGATTACTTTTCTTTGGCCACGCAAAGAAAAGTAACATTTTCTACTTCACAATGGGTGTGCTAAATGTGAAGATTATTTCTAGTTTAATTTTTTCTTTCTTGAATGCCTGAAGCTAAATCAGATTCCAAACTTCGTATCACCGAGATCTTTTATTCATTGCAGGGTGAAACCAGTACTATTGGTTTGCCTACTGTATTTGTCAGGTTGACGGGTTGCCCGCTACGTTGCCAATACTGTGATACAGAATATGCCTTCTCAGGCGGTGAGTGGATGACATTGTCAGATATTCAATCGCAAGTGTCTCAATATGAGACATCTTATGTCACTGTCACAGGAGGAGAGCCTTTGGCGCAGCCTGGTTGCCTTTCTCTACTATCTCTATTATGTGATCAAGGTTATCAAGTTTCTTTGGAAACAAGTGGTGCTCTACCGGTTGAAGATGTAGATCCACGAGTAAAAAAGATTATGGATATCAAAACCCCGGATTCTAAGGAGCAAGAAAAAAATTATTGGCAAAATCTTGAAATGCTAAACACCAATGATCAAATCAAGTTTGTGATTTGTAGTGAGCAAGATTATGAGTGGAGCAAACAACAGCTTGTGCAGCATAAATTAAATTCTTTATGCGAAGTTTTATTCTCACCAAGTCATCATGAGTTAGATGCAGTGAAGTTGGCAGATTGGGTATTACGAGATCAACTTCCTGTGCGTTTTCAAATGCAACTACATAAGGTGCTCTGGGGTGACCAACCAGGTAAGTGAGTATGTCAGATAATAAAAAAGCAGTGGTGTTGTTATCCGGAGGGTTAGATTCTGTTACTGCTTTAGCGATTGCTCAAAGTGAAGGTTATGAATGTTCAGCTTTGAGTTTTCGTTATGCACAACGTCATGATGCAGAACTGATCGCGAGTGAGCGACTAGCAAAAGCTATGAACGTTTCGAATCATCAAATTTTTGATATGGATTTATCTATATTTAAAAACTCTGCTTTGACAAACCATGCTTTAGAAGTGCCTACACGGTTGTCGGATGATATTCCGATTACATATGTGCCCGCTAGAAATACAATTTTCTTATCGGTGGCGCTGGGTTGGGCAGAAGTACTTGATGCTAGTGCAATTTTCATAGGAGTTAACGCTGTGGATTACTCGGGTTATCCTGATTGTCGCCCAGAATTTATTCATGCATTTCAATCCATGTCCGATCTTGCAACTAAAATGGGCGTGGAAGGTAAAGGCGTAAAAGTCATGACACCGCTGATTAATTTAACCAAGGCCGAAATTATTCAAAAGGGGATGGCGTTAGGAGTAGACTACTCACTTACGGTGTCTTGTTACCAAGCCACTGCTGATGGGAAGGCATGTGGGCGATGTGATTCATGCAAATTACGGCGCCAGGGCTTTGCGGACGCAGGTGTAAAAGATCCAACTAAGTATCAATGATTATTTTTAACTCATTGATATTAAAGAAATATTTATAAATTTTATTGGCATAAATGTATATTTGATAACCAATTTCTATTTTAGTTAATAATAATATTATAATATTTATCTGATCTGAAACTTGCATCAATAACAATTAAACGGGGGAGTGCAAAGATGTCGGAGCAAAAAAAATTAGCCATTATTGCAACAAAGGGTAGTCTTGACTGGGCGTACCCACCTTTTATTTTAGCCTCAACGGCCGCCGCGCTTGATTATGAAGTGCAAATTTTCTTCACTTTTTATGGTTTAGCATTACTGCGCAAAGACTTAAATTTAAAAGTCACACCATTAGGCAATCCAGCCATGCCAATGCCAATGAATATGGATAAATGGTTCCCAACTATGGGTACTGCTTTGCCTGGTATGGAAGCCATTATGTCTTCGATGATGAAAGCTAAAATGAAAAAGAAAGGCGTGGCAAGTGTTGAAGAGTTACGCGATCTTTGTATTGAAGCGGACGTTAAGTTGGTTGCATGTCAGATGACAGTCGATTTGTTTGATTTTGAATCTGAAGATTTAATTGATGAAATTGGCTATGGTGGTGCAGCGACATTTTTTGAGTTTGCAGAACAAGCAAATATCACACTCTACATATAAAGATAAAGTCACTCTAAAAGAGTGCTAAAAATATAAGCGGCAAATAAATGTTATGCCGTTACTTATAAAAAAACGGGAGGAGTCTCATGAGGGTAACCAAGCAATTTTTTACTGCATTAATTGTTAGTCTTTTTATTGGCTATCAATCTGTAATTGCAGAGACTGAATCTGGATCATCAAACAACATGAACAGCATGGCTATGCATAACATGATGATGAATCCATACATGATGAACCCATATATGATGAATCCTATGATGGGAATGGGTGGCTATGGACATGGAAGCAATCCAATGGGTCAAATGATGCAACCAGATTAATACACAGACTGGTTTAATCAAATGATGAAGCAATTTACTCCAGCTCCAGCGGACAAGAAGTAAACAATAGTAAATTATCTATATTTTAGCCGTTATTTTTTCAAGGATTAGGGCGATAAATATCCAAATTTAAGGAAGATAAAGTTGACAAGGACGTCAATTCTTCCCTTTTTACATATCTCGACTTGTGGAATGTCAATTTCCCAAGGTACTGCTATAATCGCACCCTTCAAAGTATCAGCGATCACCTCATGGAAGACTTATCTAATATTCATTACGTAGCTATTTGGGGATTTTTCATAGCCCTAGTATTTGGTTTTGTCGGTAATAAAACACATTTTTGTACCATGGGCGCCGTGAGTGACGTCGTCAATATGGGTGCTTGGGGTCGAATGGGATCCTGGTTCCTTGGTATAGGTATTGCCATTATTGGTGTTCAGATTTTTCGAGCGACCGGTCTCATCAATCTTGGTGAGTCAATGTACTTGTCTACTCAGTTTCTTTATCTAAGTTACATCTTAGGTGGTTTCACATTTGGTGTCGGGATGACACTTGCTGCGGGTTGCGGTCAACGCAATCTCGTTCGTGTAGGTGGTGGAAATCTCAAGTCACTAGTCGTCGTGGTTGTGTTAGGCGTGACTGCTTATATGACATTGCGTGGGCTGCTTGCACTATTAAGGCTTAATTACATTTACAAAGCGAATGTAGAGTTAACTGACTTGGGCATGCAATCACAAGCATTATCACAAGGTGTTAGTGCGGTAACCGGTATCAGTGATGGAACAACATTACAAACAGTTTTAGCGATAGTCGTTGGTCTTGGGTTTATTATTTTTGCTTTAAGACGACAAGAGTTTCGAACTAGTTTTGATAATGTCTTGGCGGGACTTGCTGTTGGTGGGTGTGTGCTAGCCGCTTGGTTTGTAACGGGTTATTTAGGTCAAGATGATTTCGATCCAGTATCACCTCAAGGTCTCACTTTTGTTGGTCCTACCGGAAATACAATAAGCTATCTGATGACGTTCACGGGTGCGCAAATTAATTTTGGAATTGCAGTGACGTTTGGAATGATTCTTGGCTCATTTATATACGCGATTATTTCAGGAACTTTTAGAATTGAAACATTTAGCAACCAATCTGAAATGGTTGGTCACCTTATCGGTGCGGTCTTGATGGGCTTTGGTGGAGTATTGTCATTTGGATGCACTATTGGACAAGGTGTAACAGGAATGTCTACTTTAGCCATAGGCTCAATGATGACGTTAGTGATGATTGTTTTTGGTAGTGCTTTAACTATGAAAGTGCAGTACCACATGTTGGACGAAAAGTCGTTTATTGCTGCAGTGGCTACAGGCGCTGCTGAGTTACTAAACCCATTCCATAAAGAATAATCAATCATTATAGAATTCTTGCAATAGATGCTTTGCAAGACGCTCGTTATGAGTATAATGAGCACCCCTCGTATTCTGAGAGTCGAAGCATTATTAACTCGTTAGAATACACACCCGTACAGCTAGCCAATCTTAAATCTAGCAAGTGAATATGGGCCGTTAGCTCAGTTGGTAGAGCAGTTGGCTTTTAACCAATTTGTCGAGCGTTCGAGTCGCTCACGGCCCACCAATTTCAAATATTTTGCCCTCTAATTAGAAAATTACTTTTTGCGTTTCTTTGCATGTATCTATAATCGTTTAAATTCGACTGTTTAAACTATATTTAATACCGATTGTGAGCGAATTCAGATAGGTTTGCTTGTGATAACAATGATATGCCGCTAAGGCAACCAACCATGAGTCGTTAAGATATGAGAGTTATAAAAGGATTGTTAGATAGAATAATCTTTGCAGCAGGCGTCTTGTTGTTTATGCAGATGCCGCATGTTATTGATTTATATGAACAAAGGCTTGGGGCTATTACCAGGCTCAGGTCGAATATCTGCAGCAGTATCAAAAAATTGCTGAACAGCAACATCAAGGAAATATTATTGCGCTGATTAATGAGTTTAAGGCAAGTAGTAAGCGCTCAGTCCAACAGACGGCTGCCAATATTCAAAGTACATACAAACAAACAAACTGAAGCGTGATATGCAAGTACTCGAGACTGGATCGTTTGTATCTAAACTTTTTCATCTAAGTACGCGCTTGAAACTTGATATCGCACAAGCAACGATACAGTCATTGAAGCCAGCGTTTCCACTTACGCTTGAAGCGTTCGTATGTGGAATGTTAGGAGGAATATCACTAAGTTTTATCTTTAATATGTTTTTGAGTTTTCCAAAACTTTTTATATCAAGAGATCGAACGTCTAAACAACAACCTGACGCTAAGGTAAAGAGAAGAATAGAACCTACCGTTATGCGTTCAGCACGTACGGCTTAGCTAACTTAATTTAATTCTTTGCCATGCAGGTTAATGTACAGGAAGCGTTATATGATATGCGTGAAATAACTGGCTATGGCTTAAAAATGCTATGGCTGCTTTTTACACTATTTATATTTTATGGCGCTCTCATACCTTTTGACTTTGTTTTTAGTGAAGACCAAGTCATTAACCGAATAAGAAATTTCAATTGGGTGCCTTTTTTCGATGCAGATGGTTCCCGTCATTCAATTCCTGATGTTGTGCAAAACATACTATTTTTTATCCGTTTTGGGTTTCTAGGAGTCCTGTCTTTCTCGAGAAATAAATTTTTTGCAGTTTTTGCGGTGACATTTTTAGGTTTTGTTATCAGTTTAAATGTAGAAATACTGCAGTTGCTTACACCTGATAGGATAACGTCAGTAACTGATTTAGTTTGTAATACATTGGGATCTGGAATCGGGGCAGTTGTAGCGTTTTTGATATTCGGTATTTTTAGTTTATTTATGAAGTCCGAATCGTTCAGAAAAGTTTTTAATAACCAATTTTATTTTTTATTCGTATTTGCTTTTATGGTAATTGCGGCTAGCAGCTTGCAGCCATTCGATTTCACACTTGATTTGGGTTTGGTCTGGAGTTAAGTATGCGTTTACTGAATCAGTTGGCTTAACAGGTGAATTGACTGATGAATTAGTTGTAGGTTTTCGCTTTTTCCTTTTTACAGCGATAACTTGTTTGTGGTTACGCAGTATAAATAATAGTTTGTGGCCTCTTGCTGGTATCTTGTTAAGTACAAGTATTGGTGTTTGTTTTGAGTTAGCACAGTTTATTGTTGTGTCGCGCTCGCCGAGTGTTCAAGATCTATTTGTCATCATGGTAAGTTGTACATTGGGTGGTATATTTACATTGATCATTCCTAAAAAGATCGCACCTATTATTTGGGCGTTACCTGTTATTGTAATCACATTGGTCACCGCGGCAGTACAAGCGTTGGCGCCTTTTGAAATGCGTATGCATCATGTAGAGATGGGGATGACGCCTTTTTTGGCTTATTACAATGCTTCTACATTTAGTGCGATAGCAAATTTCTTAGAGATGCTGATCACTTATATTCCACTTGGTTTTGTCTTGCAGTATGCGATTTCAGCTAAGCGTAGTGCATTTATTGTTGTTTTGTGTATATCAGGATTGACGGCATATGGTTTGGAATATGCTCAAGGTTGGATAGTAGGACGTTATCCTGACATTACTGATGTTATTGCTGCCATGATCGGAGCTACGATTGCAGGTTCTTTGTGCTTGCGCTGGTCGCGCGTATTTCGTGCAACTAATACAAATATTAATGAAGAATCTGAAGAAAACTTAGTAACGTAATGACAAAATTATTTGGCCGTTCATCCATCAAAATTACGGCTATGTCATTTATAAAAACCATTTGTGTTATCTCTTTCACATAATCATAATCAATATCAACACTAAGTCATTTGGATGAGTTAACACGTTTATGAGCTACTTACGTAATATATTAAGCACGATTGCTGCATTGTTTTTTCTTGGGTTTAATGCGGCGCATGCAGTTATTGTCGACTTTGATACTGAGTATCTTAATGTTAACGGTTTAGCTAATAATTTCCTCACTGCTGAACCCACTGATCCAATTCAAAATTCCTCGGGCGTTACGTTTGTTGGAGGTGCAGTCGATTTTTCTGGCGGTATTGTATTAAGAGACCCTGCTAATCCAGATACAGACCCTATGGCGCCTGATCTATTTCCAGGTGTGTTTTTTGGTTCAGCCTTTTCTCCAACCACATCGATTGATGTCACAGATTATTTAAATCCAATTACGGTTAATATTGATGCAGCTGCCGGGTTCACAAATATAAGTGGCGTATTGCTTAGTGGATTAAATACAGATGCACCTGAATATACAGGTATGGATCTAGCAAGTTATGAAATTAGCTTCTTTAATGGTGATACTTTGTTGGGAACAGATTCAACCGGTGGAGTGGAATTCACAGATACCACGATGTTTAGTTTTGATTCGTTTTCAATGGAAAGTGCAATATTTGGTGCGGCGATTACTAAAGTTGAAATTGCAGCGAATCCATTTGATTTAAACTCTATGGATTCAATAGTCGTTAATGAATGGGATTTCTTACTGGATTCAATATCATTTGAGGTAGGTATGAATCCTGTACCAGTACCAGCAGCATTGCCGTTATTTATTAGTGCTTTACTAGGTGGATTTGTAATTGCCCGACCTAAGAGATTAAACAAATAGGTCGGACAAGGACTTTTATACGTTTAAGTGAATATAGAGATACGATTATTTTTGCTTAATCTTTGTTTCGCCTGATCCTGTTTCACCTAAATTATCTTTCCATTCGAGCTTGATAGTGTCGCCATCAGCGCCACCTTTAATTTTAAATGAAAGATATGGGTTCTTAGATATTCCAGTACCCCAGTTAGCATTTAATACAACGTTGTCATTGTGCTTAACTACAACTTCTTGTATGTACTCAGCAGGGACTAGCTCACCTGTTTCTTTATCTTTTCGTGCGCCTGTTTCCATTGGATGTGTCATTAACGCTTTAACAGTAGTGACACCATCTTTTAGGCTTGCTCTAATTTTTACTTTCTTATCCATGTGTATTCCTTGTGTCAGTGTTATGCGCAGCCGCCTGCGGTGACTTTAACAGATTGTTTGGCTATGAACTTGCCTTCAGCTGTTTCTACGATAGCAATAACATCTGATGTTTCACGCATCTTTACGCGTGTAGAAATTGTCGCTTCGATATTATCGTTAATAAAGAAGGTTGAAATATAAGGACGTGGATTGTTTTCAACAAGTACGCTGATAGTTTTAACATTCTCCATGTCAGTTGAAATTGTAATCGGTACTGTCGCACCGTTACTTGCGATTTCAGGTGCATCTATTGAGATGCCTCCTTCTTTTGGTTCTTCACCGCCCGTCACTATTGCATAAGCTTCATCGTATACAGTTGTATCGAAAGAAGCCGCCGGCCATTCGGCTAATACAGCTTTAGCGAATCCTGAAAGGGTTGTGAAAATGGCGCCTAATGAACCTATTTTAATTGCGTGTCTTCTAGATATTTTCATAATTTCCCGTATTTTTAATGTGGTCTATTGCTTCCTAAGCGGAGCGTATTTTATACATAACTGCACAGATTTGCTGAGACATAGTGTCATTTATGTTTTTTCTGAAACTCTCTTAATCGATCTTTTTTTGCTTGAATCCTTGCTTTGCTATGTTCATCGATACCTCTTTGACGCTCTGCAATGAGTAAATGTTCCATAGCAGTGGTCATTCTTGCGTGCATTAGATCATAATTTGCCAAAGCTTCATGACTTCTCCAGGGTTGTCCGGCTTTGTCAGCAGCGCTGGCTCTTAAGCGTTCGATACCAGGGTTACCTGTAATATCCTTACTTAGGGTATCTAATTTATCCAATGCCAATTTAGGGTTATTCTTCTCTAATAAAGCTGTTGCAAGGTAGTAAATAACAGCTTCATTTTGTGGGTATAAATCATCCAAATCGGTCAACACGTTAACGGCTTCATCAATTTGTCGATCGACGATTAGAGCCTGTGCTCTAGCTATCGCTACTGGAAAACGCTCATTGAAATTGGGTTCGATTTTATCTAGTGCAATAAGAGATTGCTTACTTTTGCCCAAACGGTTAAGTGCAATTGCATAGATGTAGTAACGAATATTGTTGGGTTCTTCTAAGAGTAATTTTTTATAGTGGGAGGCTAATGCTGAAGGTTCGCTCGAAATGGCCAGTGTACGTGCTTTAGCATAATTAAAGTGGATTGTGTTTTCTATGTACGGTCTGTTTGGGAATTGTTCAGCACGTATAATTGAATCGCTGATCCTCGAAGTAGTTAATGGGTGGCTACGTAAAAATTCAGGGATTCTGCTTTGGTTAATTTGAGAGTGAGCATTAAGTCTCTCAAAAAATCTTGGCATGCCGAAGGGGTCTAAGTTGGCATTGATTAATAAAGTCATACCTATACGGTCAGCTTCCTGTTCAAAGGCACGGCTGTATGACAATGCAGAATTTTGGAATGCACCTAGTGTGGCTGCGCCAGCTGCTTGACCAGCATCACCGCCATAGATGGCTGCTAATACGGTGCCTAATAGAGCAATGGTATTTAGAACGCTTAGCTTCTCTTGCCTAGAGAACCGTCTGGCAATATGGCGTTGTGAAACGTGTGATATCTCATGCGCCACAACGCTCGCTAACTCTGACTCAGATTCACTCAATAATAATAATCCACTATTTACTGCAACAACGCCTCCAGGCATAGCAAATGCGTTAATACTTGGATCAAATATGAGCCTGAAATAGAAAGGGAAGTCTGAATTAAGTCCACCTGATATCAAACGCGTGCCTAGTGATTGAAGATAATTACGTAACTCTGGGTCTTCTGATACAGGTAGCCTTTGATTAATCTGAGTCAGCAGAATTTTACCAAGCTCGATTTCCTGGCTAACGCTAAGAATGGCGCTCGCAGGGTCGCCAATATCAGGTAGTAAAATTTCATAGTCATCTTCACTATTTCCGACTGAAACTACACCGCAACTAAGTAGGATCGCGACAGAAATCGCTATAAATTTTTTTAGTAATGTCGAAATCAAAGAAAATGCTCTTGGTTGTTTGATGCTCGCTAGTCTTAATTATGAGAAAGATCGTTATTTTCACTGGATTATGACATAAGCTAATTTGCCAAATCGATCTATGCTGTGCTTGAAAATGTATGGGTTTTCAGACAACCGTAGATTGGGTTAATTCAAAATAATATGCTGGTCTGAGTTGTGATCTAATTCAATCTGGTTCTATCCCTTGCTTGACTAAGCATAAGGCCTTAATCATAATATCAGTTTCTTCTAATATACAGTCGCAACAGCGGCGTAGACACAGGGAAACAGCGTTCATCCGATTAACTGGCTGAACGAGTATTTTGTAATATTTCTTATTACTTTCAATTTTTTACGGCTTAGATTATCACGGAGGTCCTGTTAATGGCTGATTTTGATCAAGAATTAGATGCATGTGGGTTAAATTGTCCTTTACCTATTTTGCGTGCAAAGAAGTCACTTGCTAGTCTAGAAAGTGGCCAAGTGCTTCGCATCATTGCAACTGATCCTGGTTCAGTGAAAGACTTTGAAGCATTTGCTAAACAAACTGGCAATGAGTTACTAGAGTCCACTGAAGATGGTGGAAAATTCCAGTTCTTAGTTAAGAAAAAATAATTAGTACCATTAGATTTCTCAAAACCTAAGTCGAATCTTTCAAATAGCTGCTACGATTGCTTAACACCTCGTAGTGAGGTAAATCAGTTGTTTGGGCGTTCAGAGCGTGTATTATTACCCGCCTTGCTTAGTTAATGGACACCACAAACATAGCGTGCGTGGTAAAAATAGATGCGCCATATTATTTCAATATTGCTGGAAAATGAGGCCGGAGCTCTTTCTAGAGTGTCGGGCTTATTTTCTGCGCGCGCATATAATATTTCGTCTCTTACAGTTGCACCCACTGATGATCCAACAATCTCTAGGATCACTGTTGTTGCAAAAGGTGAGGATGCGGTAGTACAGCAAATCATAAAGCAGCTAAATAAGTTAGTTGATGTGATCGGGGTGATGGATCTTACTGATAATGAGCATTTTGAAAGAGAGATCATGCTTGTTAAGGTTGCCCCCAAAGGAGGTCAAGAAGAGCGAATTAAAAGTGTGATTCAAGAACTTGCTGCTCGTCAGCTTGAGTCACAAGAAAACATGATGACTTTAGAAATTACAAATAACAATCTCAAGCTCAATGAAGCAATAGAGGCGTTAAAGCCTTTTAATATTATTGAGGTAGTGAGATCGGGGCCAGTTGGCATCGGTAGCGGCTCTTCAGTGTTATCCATTTAGCAAAAATTTAATAGCAACATTTACGAATAGGACAGTTAGTTAGGAGTTAAGCATGAACGTTTATTACGATAAAGACGCCGACCTTTCAATTATACAAGGGAAGAAAGTCGCGATATTAGGTTATGGCTCACAAGGGCACGCACACGCGAACAATCTTAAAGAGTCTGGCGTATCAGTTGTTGTTGGCCTACGTCCTAATTCCCAATCTGCTGCAAAAGCTCAAGCGGCTGGTTTAGAAGTTAAATCTATTGAAGATGCAGTGGCAAGTTCTGACCTAATAATGGTTTTAGCACCAGATGAGCATCAAGCTGCGCTTTACCAAAATCAGATTGCTCCAAACATTAAACAAGGTGCAACAATTGCCTTTGCGCATGGGTTTAATATCCATTTTGAACAGATAGAACCTCGTGAAGATTTAGATGTGATCATGATTGCTCCTAAAGGACCTGGCCATCTTGTACGTTCAACGTATAAAGAAGGTGGTGGTGTACCTACACTGATTGCAGTATTCCAAGATGCTTCTGGTTCAGCACAAAAAACAGCTCTGTCTTATGCATCAGCAAATGGTGGTGGTCGAGCAGGTATCATTGAAACAACGTTCCGTGAAGAAACAGAGACTGACTTGTTCGGTGAGCAAGCTGTCCTTTGTGGCGGTGCAACTGCTCTTGTACAAGCTGGTTTTGAAACATTGACTGAAGCTGGTTATGCGCCTGAAATGGCATATTTTGAATGTTTGCATGAACTTAAGCTTATTGTGGATCTTATGTATCAAGGCGGCATTGCTAATATGCGCTACTCAATTTCAAATACTGCTGAGTATGGCGATCTAACGCGTGGGCCTCGCGTGGTGACTGACGAGACAAAAGCAGAGATGCGTAAAATTCTTGACGAAATTCAGTCAGGCAAGTTTGCACGTGAGTTTATCCTAGAAAACCAAGCAGGTGCTGCGACATTAAAAGCAATGCGTCGACAAGGTAGAGAGCATCCTATTGAAGAGGTTGGAGAGAAGCTTCGTGGAATGATGCCTTGGATTAAAGAGAATCAGCTAGTAGATAAATCTAAGAACTAACATCAAAGATTATCAACTGCAGATTTAATCTTTACTTAAGTATCTCAAATTTCTATTTTCTAGCGATATGTTGCCCATCGCTTAAGAATTTCAATCTATATTTATATTTTGCACGCTGATTCTTGTCGGCGTGCAATTTATATTAGGTAGCCATGTCAGTTACCTCTGGATATTTTGGCTGCTATTTGCATTTTTAATTCGTGATTTCCATCGAGATATTCCTCCTATCCCATTGGCTGTGATTAGCCCTGTTGATGGAGTAGTTGAAGATATAAGTCAAATAACTAATCCCTATTTAAAAAAACCATCTAGTTGTTACACAATTCGCCAATCATTATTCGGTGAGTTCAATATGCATAGTCCTGCAGAAGGCAAGGTTGAGCAGTTATGGGTGCGTTATCCCAATTCAGAAAGAAAAGCGTTGTCTTATTGGATTCATACTGATGAGCATGATGACATCGTTGTACATGTGGAATTGAATACTAAGTGGCAACATGGCGGTACCGCTTTGCATCCAGGTGAGCGCGTTGGTCAGGGACGTCGTTGTGGCTTTGTTGCAGCCGGGTGTAGAGTGCACGTATATTTGCCAGAAAAAATGCAAAGAGAAGCACAGGTTGGTGATAGAGTAGTAGCAGGAAGAAATATACTTGCTCACATCGTGCATTAAATATTAGGAATTAAATCAATGACAGAAAACCAAAAATCAAGAAAAGGCATTTACTTATTGCCTAATTTGCTAACAACAGGAGCGTTGTTTGCGGGTTTTTATGCCATTGTTTCGGCAAACTTAGATCGGTTTGAACAAGCGGCTGTGGCTGTATTTATTGCCATGGTGCTGGATGGACTAGATGGTAGAGTGGCACGATTAACGAATACCGAAAGTAGTTTCGGTAAAGAATATGACAGTCTATCTGATGTGATTTCTTTTGGTCTGGCGCCGGCGTTAGTTATGTTCGAATGGTCATTACAACATGTGATTTATGAAGGCTGGTTACTTCAAAAATTGGGCTGGCTGGCCGCATTTTTTTATGCTGCAGCGACAGCGCTTCGTTTAGCTAGATTTAATTCTCGTGGTGCAGACCAAGATAAAAAGTATTTTCAAGGATTGCCAAGCCCTGCTGCTGCGGGTGTCATGTTAGGCTTTGTTTGGGCCTGTCATGATCTCAAATATACCGGTGCTGATTTGTGGTTCTTTGCATTTGCACTTACCTTATTATCCGGTGGTCTTATGGTCAGCAATTTTAGTTTTTACAGTTTCAAAGAATTCGATGTACGAAATAAAGTCCCATTCATTGCTATGTTGGCTATTGTAGGAGTCTTTATTTTGGCATCGATAGATCCACCTAAATTAATGTTCTCCGTATTTCTAGTGTATGCATTGTCCGGTCCAGTGACCTATGTGGTACGTTTGTTTAGGAAAAGAGCGCGTTTAGCGAATAATCGAGAAAAGATTACAAAATAAGCATTGCATAATCTTAAGTGACTCATATATAGTGGTCGGCATGCAAATAAGTCAACCAACAATTCGTTCCAGTGTTTATCTCGAAGCTAATGCGTCGTCTTTTGCTTCTTTATTTGCATTATCTCTCTTGCTGCCGCAGTAGCGGCTTTATTCTATACCTGGCGAGGTCAAACGCTCAAAGAAACCCCTGATTTATCCTGAGACTTTGTTAAAAAATAGCTCAAAATACTCATGTACTGCGTGTACACTGCGTTTTCTCGCTATTTTTTGCCTCGCCCCAGACGCTACGCTAATAAATCAGAACTTTCTTGGTTAATATTTAATTTATACTTATGCAAATATGTTAGCTACTAGTAAGGATAGCTAGTTGAAAAATGGAGTAAACAATGAGTTCGCGTGACAAGTTAATTATTTTTGATACAACGTTGAGGGATGGCGAGCAGAGTCCGGGCGCATCCATGACCAAGGATGAAAAATTACATATTGCCAAATCGCTAGAGCGAATGAAGGTGGACGTAATTGAGGCCGGATTCCCTATTGCAAGCCCGGGTGACTTTGAATCGGTTAAGGCCGTTGCGGCTGCAGTGACTGAGTGTACAGTATGTGGTTTAGCGAGAGCGTTAGATCGTGATATTGATCGTGCTGGTGAAGCTTTAAAGTATGCTAAATCAAGTAGAATACATACATTTATTGCGACGTCACCCATTCATATGGAACGTAAGTTGCGCATGCAGCCAGATCAAGTGGTTGAGCAGGCTATTGCTGCAATCAAACGTGCCAGTAAATACACTGACAATATTGAATTTTCTCCAGAAGACGCAGGCCGTTCAGAATTAGATTTTTTATGTAAGATTATTGAAAAAGTCATTGATGCTGGTGCGCGTACAATTAATATTCCAGACACTGTGGGGTACAACATTCCTCAACAGTTTGGTGATTTGGTAGGTAATTTAATTGAGAAAATTCCTAATTCAGATAAAGCGATATTCTCTGTGCATTGTCATAATGACTTAGGACTTGCAGTATCTAATTCTTTAGCTGCAGTGCTTAAAGGAGCACGGCAAGTAGAGTGCACTATAAATGGTTTGGGTGAGCGTGCGGGAAATGCAGCGTTAGAAGAAATTGTTATGACGGTACGTACACGTCAAGATGTTTTTTCTTGTGATACCGATATAGATACAACACAAATTGTTTCTGCTTCTCGATTGGTATCTACCGTCACTGGCTTCCCAGTGCAGCCCAATAAAGCCATCGTGGGTGCTAATGCATTTGCTCATGAATCCGGTATTCATCAGGACGGAGTGCTTAAAGCGCGAGAAACCTATGAAATTATGCGAGCTGAAGATGTGGGTTGGACTGAGAATCGGATGGTGCTTGGTAAGCACTCGGGTAGGAATGCGTTCAAATCGCGACTTGCAGAATTAGGTATCGATTTTGATTCAGATGATGATTTGAATCGAGCATTTACTGCATTTAAAGATCTTGCAGATAAAAAACATGAAATATTTGATGAAGATTTATTTGCTTTAGTTGCTGATGACGATACTCATCTTGAAGAAAAGTATAAGTTGACTTCATTGCGTGTTTATTCTGACACATCAAAAGTGCCTGATGCCGATTTAGTACTTACAGTTGATGGGCAAGAAAAATCTGCTAACGCAGGAGGTGGTGGACCAGTAGACGCGGCTTTTCAAGCAATTGAAGTGATTGCTAATAGTGAGACAAAATTACAATTGTACTCTGTTAATAGCATTACAAGTGGTACTGATGCTCAAGGTGAAGTAACCGTGCGTTTAGAAAAAGATGGGCGCATAGTTAACGGTCATGGTGCAGATACTGATATTGTTATTGCTTCTGTAAAAGCATACTTAAATGCGTTAAATAAAATTCACTTTGCGGCTGACCGTAAGCATCCTCAGCATGGACAAGTGTAGTGGCTTCGTTTAGTTCTATTGATGATGTTAAACGTGATGCTTATTTAGATGCATTAGGTATTCAACAATGGAAGCAGCGTGTTTCTTCAGAGCAGACGGAGAATAATGTTGATTTAGTGGTTGATACTTATCAAGAATCAAAAGAAGTTAATACGTTTAGTAATTCAAATAAGGAAGTTGTAGAAACACATGTTGATATTGATAAAATATCAACAATGGATCTTGCAGAACTACAAATGCAAGTTAGAGCATGCCAAGCATGTGAGCTACATAAAACGCGCAAACATACTGTGTTTGGAAAAGGTCATCATAAAGCTGACTGGCTAATCATAGGAGAGGCGCCTGGTGCAGATGAAGACAGACAAGGAGAGCCATTTGTTGGTCGTGCAGGGCAGCTTTTAACTCAGATGTTGCGTGCGATAGGCTTAGCAAGAGAAGAGGTCTTTATTGCTAATATATTAAAATGTAGGCCGCCCAATAATCGAGATCCAAAGCCTGAAGAAGTGAACGCCTGTCAATCCTATTTGTACCGTCAGATAGAGTTGCTAGACCCTAAAATAGTACTTGCGCTTGGCCGTATAGCAGCTCAATCGCTACTAAATAGTGACATGGCTATCGGAAAAATGCGCGGTAAGTTATATCATCTGGAAAAAAACAATATACCTTTAATCGTTACTTATCACCCTGCTTATTTGCTGCGTAGTCCAAAGGAAAAACGAAAAGTATGGGAAGATTTAAAGTTTGCACGGCAACAAGTTATATCTTGAATATTGAATAAGAATAGTAAGCATGAGCGCTGTAATTGAGTCTCCGGAGTTAAGTTATCGTCCAATGTTGAGTAAAGACTTGGATGATGTGATGTATATCGAAGAGCGTGCTTACCCTTTTCCATGGAGTCGTGCAATATTTCAAGATTGCATTAATGCTCGTTATCATTGTTGGGTTGCAGAAATTAATGGAAAATTTGTAGGTTATGCAGTTTTTATTAATGCTGTAGAAGAATGTCACTTATTAAACTTATGCATTGATCCAGTGCTACAGGGATGTGGTTACGGCAGGCAGCTATTAAATTATGTGCTTCATAGTGCGCGTGAATATGATGCGGCATGTGTATTTCTAGAAGTGCGCCCTTCAAATGCCTATGCAATACAATTGTATGAATCTGAAGGCTTTAATGAGGTGGGAATTAGGAAGCAGTATTATCCATCCAGGCAAGGCAGAGAAGATGCCGTGATTTATGCAAAAGAAATATAAAGTAATATCGTTTTGATCAATCTATAAGTGCCCAGTTATCACTAATTGTTGCCAGGTATGATTGTATTGATATCGCCTTAAATTCGAGATTGTTATTTTGAGATCTGCGGACTAGGTAGTGTTAAAAAGCCTGGTTATTAGGGTTTAGTCTCAGTATTAGTGATTTTTAAGGTTTAGAATTTTAAGGCGAACAAAACTAATTATTCACCTTTCCCAAATTAAAATGACTAGATATATCAACCTTGTTGTAGGTTTTTTAGTTTTATTATTGTTATTTTTTACTGCAACACTTGATGGTGGTTTCTGGTGGAGTGATGCACCGAGACATGCATTAAATGGAGTATTCCTTAAAGATGCATTATTCGATTTCCCTATAGACGCGCCAAAAGAATATGCTATAGAGTACTATAAACAGTATCCTGCTCTTACTATTCTTTTTTATCCGCCATTGTTTCCAGCTGTTGAATCACTATTCTATATGGTGTTTGGGGTTCATGTCTGGATTCCAGTATTAGTGGTGATGGTTTTCTATGCTGTCACGTTAATTTTTGCTTATAAGATTTTATCGCGCCATTTTGATCAGGGAATGGCAATGATTCTCTCACTTATTTTTATTCTTTTACCCGAGATGGCTGAGTGGGGGCGGCAGGTAATGTTAGAAATTCCTGCTTATGCTTTGGTTTTGGTCTCTGTTTATTTTTACCTTCTTTATGTTGAAGAAAATAAACTCGGACGTTTGTTGCTAGCTGTCTTA
>Ga0181593_10000935_pt1 | contig 26268 bp, 26 predicted proteins | sample 071ome_19_FD_133756 | JGI IMG/M metagenome (GOLD analysis project Ga0181593, IMG submission 133756) | Coastal salt marsh microbial communities from the Groves Creek Marsh, Skidaway Island, Georgia - 071413AT metaG (megahit assembly) | ecosystem: Environmental > Aquatic > Marine > Intertidal...
GAACTCACCATCAAAAACCGCCGCTTGAATCATCAGCGGCACGCCGCTTAATATCCACCAAGGAGAGCCAGATCCTCCGTTAAATCAGACGATCAACTGGCCCAAAAATTTTGACGACGGACATTCCTGACTCTTTAACCATATCGACAGATTATCTTTTATTAACAGAAGGTTAAGAAACCGGGGGCTGTTCTTCCGACGCGAATCCATTCTTGGCACGGTATTTGCGTATTTACTGTCCGACCCCGCAATTTAGCGTTATGCGGGGTGATACCAGAGCAGCCGGGCCGGCGCAGGCCCCTCCGACTCCCCCAATGCGCCGGTTCGGCTGTTCGATTCCTCCCGAAAGCGATGTCCTAGCTGAACCTGAGCGTCACGTTGAACGCAATCGATATGCGTTCGCCCTTGCCGCGAAACGGGTTTACGTAGTGGTACAGCCAGGACGGGAATATCACCATCATGCCCGGTTCCGGTTCTATACGAAGCTTGGGGACGGCATCCGGCCCGTTGAGCCCGGTCTCGGTGGCGCCCATGCGCGGGTCCAGAAACTCGATCTTGCCCGCTTCCGGAGGAGCGTCCGGGTCGGGCTCGCCCAGCGTGACGTAATAGACGCCCGACCAGCTGCAGCCCGGGTGGTTATGGATCTTGTTGTACCCTCCGTCGCGGCACAGGTTGACCCAGGCGCCGCCATCCATCTGGACGTCCCGGTTGCCGTCGATCCGCCCGTCGAGATCGATATTGGTGATCTCGCCGACCGCTTCCCCCACCCAGCTGCGAAAGGTTGCGATTTCGGGTTCCGGCCAGTCGAACAGGTCGTCATTGGAATGCCAACCGCCGACATTGCTGCGTCCGGTGCTGGGCATCGTTTTCTCGCGTTCGAGTGCGATGCGTTTCAGCCCTTCATTGACCGTTGCCGTATCGGCAATGGTTTTCTTCAGGATCGGCGTGGCGAAGGTCAGAACGACGTTGCCGGGGCCTGCAATGTTGTTGAGCAAGGCGGCCTCGTCAGTCTGTTTCTTCTTTTGCGGTTTTCAGCACATCGCCGGTCCTGAGCCCCGCATCCGCTGCAAACTGTGCGCCGGACACCTTTTCGCGAGAACCGCTGCGGACGCGGAGCACCCGGACGCCGCCGGAGGCTGCCGCCACAGTGAAGCCATCCGCGTCGATGTCGACGATCTCGCCCGGGGCGCCGCTTGCGTCCGCGGAGAGAGCGCTGTCGAAGATTTCGACCGTCCGGTCGCCAAAACTGGTCCAGGCGCCGGGCTGGGGATTGGCGCCGCGGATCATGTTGTAGACGGCCTGCGCCGGTTGCGACCAGTCGAGGCCGACATTCTCCTTGCGGCACCAGCTCTCGTAGGTGGCCTTCGATTCATCCTGCACGATCTTCGGCGCCTTGCCGTCGCGCACCAGATCGATCGCCTCCAGCATGGCCTCGACCCCCATCGGGAACAGCCGGTCGAAATAGATCGAACCGAGCGTGTCGTCGGGACCGATCTCGACCTCCTTTTGCAACAGGACAGGCCCTGTATCGAGCCCGTTATCGGGCCAGAAGATGGTCAGGCCGGTTTTCTTCTTGCCCTGGATGATCGGCCAGTTGATCGAGCTCGGCCCGCGATGTTCGGGGAGCAGGGAAGGGTGATACTGAATCGAGCCCATCTTCGGCACGTAGAGAAAGCTCTCCGGCACCAGCTTGAGGACATAGGCCATGACCTGCAGGTCGGCGTTGAGCGAGGCGACATGCTCCGCCGCTTCCTCGGTCTTGAAGCTCTTGGGCTGGAATACCGGCAGGCCGTGATCGCGCGCCGCCTGGGTCAGGGGATCGACGCGCCCGTCCTTGTCCTCGGGGCAGTAGACCCCGACGATCTCCTCTCCGCGTTCTACCAGCCTGTCCAGCACAGCCTTGCCGAACGGCTGCATTCCATTAACCACAAGTCTCATGAATGAAATCTCCGTAATTCGTTTAGTCGGTCAGACCAGCTCACCGGCCTTCGCCGCGAGAATGAAATCGTTCTCGTGCAGGCCGCCGATCTTGTGTGTGAAGATGACGACGTCTGCGTAACCCCAGCCGAACCCGATATCGGGGTGATGCCCTTCCGCCTCGGCAAGGGCGCCCAGCCTGTTGACGAAGTCGAGCGCGGATACGAAATCGTCGAAATCGAAATGGCGGCTCAGCCGGTCGCCGGCATCCGACAGCTCCCATCCCGGCGTCTGATCCATCATGGCTTTCGCTTCGTCGAGTGTAAGCGGCGGAATGCCGCCCTGGCAGGGGACGCAGCTCTTCTGTGTCAGGCTCATGCTCGCTTTTCTGTCGCCGTTCGGATATGCGGAAACTTACAGCGCCGCGCCGGTTCGGGCCAGTCTGTCGGGGTCAGTCTGTCAGGGCCAGTTTGTCAGGCCAGTTTGGCAGGGCCAGTCTGTCAGGGAATGCAGCAATCGCTGTTGCGCGGGGCAGGGGGGCGTAGCAAACTTCCACCTGTCAAAACGGGGAGAATTTCGATGCCGCAGGACGCCGCGACCGACAAGGTCTTTCTCGACTACACGCAGGAAGAGCTGGACTGGCAGTACGATCACAGCAAGCGATTTCCCGATACGGGGATCTTTCAGGAGGAAAGGTCGAGCGCCAGCAAGGCCGCGCGGGAGAAGGTCGAGGGGCTGCTCAACGTTCCCTACGGCGACCACGAGGACGAGGTCGTCGATATCTTTCCGGCGGAAAGCGACGGGCCGTCGCCGGTGATCGTGTTTTATCACGGCGGCGCCTGGACCCGGGGGAGCAAGAACGGCTACAGCTTTCCGGCGTCTGAGTTCGTCCCCCGCGGCGTGTCCTGGGTCGCGACCGAGTTCACCAAGGTGCCGCAGGGGTCGCTGTCGAACCAGGTGCGCCAGAACAGGGATGCCACGGCGTGGGTCTACAACAACGCCGACAAGTACGGTTTCGATCGGGACCGGATCTATATCGCCGGCCATTCGTCCGGCGGGCATATGACCGGCATGGTGCTGGTGACCGACTGGGAGAAGCTCTACGGCCTGCCGAAGAATCTGGTGAAAGGCGCCTGCGCGATCAGCGGCATGTACGATCTGGAGGCGGTCGCCCTCAGCTACCGCAACAACTATCTGAAACTGTCGGAGGAGGAATGGCGGGAAAACAGCTCCATCTTCCAGATTCCGCAGAATTGCGGCATTCCGCTGATCATCGGCTGTTCCGAACATGACACGGCGGAGTTTCACCGCCAGCCGGAAGAGTTCCTGAAGGCGTGGAAGGCGGCCGGGAACGAGGGCGAATGGATCGAGATCATGGGCCGGAATCATTTCACCGGATCGATGTGTTACGGCGAGCCCGACCACGAGCTGTTCCAGAGAATCTGCAAGATGATCGGAGTGTAGAAGGGGAAATCAGATGACCGACCACCACGACCACGATCATAGTCACGCTTCCTCGCCGCCGTTCGAGGCGCCGGTCGTGGATGAACTCGCTGTCAGGGTTGTGGTCGACTCAGCGTACGAGCGTTTCCTGCCGAAGGCAGAGCATGAGTTCGTCAATATCGAGCATGTCGGCAAGATCGCCGGGCGGCAGATGACGACGCTGGCCTGCGAGTGGGGCTTGTCGCTGCATCTGGAAGCGTGGACGAAGGCGTCGAACGCGCAGTACCTCCTCGATTTTGGCTATACGCCGGAGATTCTGAACCGGAATTTCGATCTCCTGGGAGTCGATCCGGATCGACTCAAAGGGCTGATTCTCAGCCATGCCCATCGCGATCATTTCGGCGGGCTGGAAGGTTTCATAGACCGTTACAGTCACAAGATGGCAGACGATGTTCCGTTTATCATCGGCGGCGAAGGAATTTTCCGCGAACGCTGGACCAGGGGCGAGGGCGACGAGTTCGTCTCGTGGGGCGCGGTAGACCGGTTAAAACTGACCTCGAACCGGGTCAGGCCGGTCGCCTGTGAGACCCCGACCGCGTTCGATGGGGCGTTCACCACCGGCTATATCGAGCGCAACAGTTTCGAGGAGGTCACCGGCGGCTCGATGGTTGCCGCAGAGGATCATTTCACGGAAGAAGAACGCAGCGGCAAGCTGGTCAAGGACGATCACCCGGAAGAACACGCGACCTGCTTCATCGTGAAGGGCAGGGGGCTGGTAGTGATTTCCTCCTGCGGGCATACAGGCATCGTCAACACGGTGAAGACCGCCATGGCGGTGACAAACGTGGACAAGGTCCATGCCGTGCTCGGCGGGTTCCATCTCGGCACCTCGAAACAGGACTATATCGAGCACACGATCGATGCGTTCGAAGAGGTGAACCCCGACGTCGTCATCCCGATGCATTGCAGCGGCGCGCCCTTTATCGAGGCGATGCGCCGGCGTATGCCGGACAAGCTCGTGACCACCAACGTTGGAACAAGGTTCACGTTCGGGGTTTAAGGGTCCGTTTACCCCAAGGGCTAACAATTTCTTCAGTGTTCGGGACGTAGACTCGGGCGGCATAGTGCTCTCACGCCGCGCGATCGAAATTATGGTTTATCGCCTCGTATACACTTCAAAGGCAGCTTCGGAACTCCATGACGGAGATCTCAGGCAGATCCTTCGCTCCGCGCGGGCGAACAACGCTCCGCTCGATATTTCCGGCCTGCTGCTGTTTCATGAGAGGAGCTTCTTTCAGGTTCTGGAAGGAGCTGAGGAGCGGGTCGAGGCGCTTTTCGAAAAGATTTCGAAGGATATGCGCCACGATTACGTGAAACGGCTTTTTGCCGGCGAGGTTCCGAAACGCCTCTTCGGCGACTGGAGCATGGCTTACTGCGCGCTTACGCCGGAAGAACAGGGAAGACTTGTCGGAGAGGGAAGCTTCTTCAGCCTGTTTGAGGCGTCGGACCCCGATGACGAGACATCGGCTCGCTTGTCCGCCTTTGTTGTAAAAATGGCGCAGAGGATGGTCGCTGCTTCCGGCGACGCAGCGGCGTCGAAGGTCGCCTGACCGGCTGTTGCGGCATTTTCAGACCTGTCGTTGAAGGGCATCCGCCGCAATCAGGCTTCTGGCGCTTCTTCGTTTTCCTCGGATTCCTGTTGCCGTCGCCACATCGCGGCGTATACGCCGTCGGAGGCCAGTAGCGCGGGATGCGTGCCGCGCTCGACGATCCGGCCAGCGTCAAGCACCACGATCTCGTCGGCATCGACCACGGTCGACAGGCGGTGTGCGATCACCAGTGTCGTGCGGTTGGCGGAGACCTTGCGCAGGGCGGCCTGTATTTCCCGTTCGGTATGGGTGTCGAGCGCCGAGGTCGCCTCGTCGAACAGCAGGATACGGGGCTGCTTCAGGATCGTGCGGGCTATGGCGACGCGTTGCTTCTCGCCGCCGGACAGCTTCAGCCCACGCTCGCCCACCATGCTTTCGTAGCCGTCCGGCAGACCCATGATGAAATCGTGGATCGAGGCGAGCCGTGCGGCTTCCTCGATCTCCGCCGGGCTTGCTCCGGGCCGTCCGTAGGCGATGTTGTAGTAGATCGTGTCATTGAACAGCACAGTGTCCTGCGGAACGATGCCGATGGCGGCGCGCACGCTGTCCTGCCTTACGTTGCGGATATTCTGCCCGTCGATCCGGATCGCGCCGCCGGTTACGTCGTAAAAGCGGAACAGCAGGCGGGCGAGGGTGGATTTGCCCGCGCCGCTCGGCCCCACAACGGCAAGCTTCCTGCCTGCAGGAATGTCGAACGAGATATTGTGGAGGATCGGGCGACGCTCGTCATAGGCGAAGGACACGTCCTCGAACCGCACCGCACCGGGGCCGTTATCGAGGGCAGGGGCGTCGTCCGCGTCGGCCACCTCCTGGTTGATCTCCAGCAGGTTGAACATCGCTTCCATATCGATCAGCGCCTGTTTGAGTTCGCGATAGGCGTAGCCGAGGAAGTTGAGCGGCTGAAAAAGCTGGATCAGATAGGTGTTTACCAGCACGAAATCGCCAATGGTCAATTCTCCGTCGACCACGCCGTTGCCGGCCATCACCATCATCAGGGTCAGCCCGCCGCCGATGATTGCGGCCTGCCCGACATTGAGAGCGGACAGCGACGTCTTGCTGAGGACGGCGGCATGTTCGTATCGCGCCAGCGCGCTGTCGAAACGTTTTGCCTCGTGTTCTTCGTTGCCGAAATACTTGACCGTCTCGTAATTGATCAACGAGTCGATAGCGCGCGTGTTGGCCTGCTGGTCCGTCTCGTTCATCTGGCGGCGGAACTTGATGCGCCACTCGGTCACCAGCACGGTGAAAAAGATGTAGCTGCCGACCGTGACGAAGGTGACAAAGCCGAACCAGAAATCGAAAAGGCTCCACAGAATGCCGCATACCAGCGCGATCTCGAGCAGGGTCGGCAGGATGTTGAACAGCATGAAGTTGAGGAACAGGTCGATCGCCTTGGTTCCCCGTTCGATCGCGCGCGACAGGCCGCCGGTCTGGCGCTCGAGATGAAACCGCAGCGCGAGGGCGTGCAGATGACGAAAGGTTTTTAGCGCAACGGTGCGGATCGCCCGCTGTCCTACCTTGGCGAAAATTGCGTCGCGCAGTTCGGCGAAGGCGATGGTCATCACCCGGGTGATGCCATAGGCGATCAGCAACCCAAGAGGCAACGCGATCACCGCACCTGTCTCACCTGCCAGCAGGTCGACGGCCTCCTTGTACAGAACCGGCACGTAAACATTGGCGAGCTTGGCGAGCGCGAGGCAGGCGAGCGCAGCGACCACGCGGGTTTTCATCTCTGCTGTGCCGGGCTGCCACAGATAGGACGCGAGGGTGCGCAACGCGCCCCATTCGAACCCGCCATCGGTCTTCCGACCGGAAAAGGTACGTCCCGCGGCCGTCATGAAATCGCCGTTTTAAACATGAAGAGTGGATATAGACCTGAAACGCCGGAACGGCCAGTCGCCTACGAAGAATTTGGCTTGAGGTCGTATTGGGCCAGCCTTATCAAGGAACCATGTTCGTGCTGTCGAAAGTTTTCAATTTTTTCCTCAACCCCGGCGTCTGGGTGCCTGTCATTCTCGCAATCGGGGTGTTCCTTCTCTGGACCCGCTGGCGCTCGGCGGGCCGGAAGATCGTTACCGGCATGGCGCTATTTCTGTTACTGGTTTCGGTCCTGCCCATGGGACAGATCACGCTCGCCCCTCTGGAAAACCGGTTTCCGCTTGTCAGGGAAATCGACGGAGCGGTCGAGGGGATCGTCGTTCTCGGCGGTGCGATCAGGTCCCATCTTACGAGCGACCGTGGACAGCCCTCCTTAACGGATGCCGCGGAACGGATGACTGAATTCGTCAAGCTGGCGCGGCGACATCCGGAAGCGCGACTGGTCTTTACGGGAGGGTCAGGGAACGTCCTGCATCGGAATCTGAAGGAGACCGACACGGCGCGTCAGCTGTTCGACGAACTCGGTATCGAGTCGGGCCGCGTGCTGTACGAATCCGATTCCCGGAACACACTGGAGAATGCACGATTTACCTATTGGCTGGTCATGCCGGAAAAAGGCCAGCGCTGGGTGCTGGTGACCTCGGCGAGCCATATGCCGCGCGCCGTCGGCGTGTTTCGCGCGGAAGGGTGGGACCCGCTTCCATATCCGGTCGACTTCAATACCGTCAGGAATTTCGAAACGACATTTACCTTCAACCTGACCGGTGGGCTCAAGGGGCTGGGAGCGGGGCTTTACGAATGGGCGGGGCTTCTGATCTACCGGATTCTCGGCCGATCAGAAGAGCTGTTTCCCGGACCCCTGCCGGAAACCCGGCAAAATGTCACTAAATCCGCGGAATAATCTTGCGTTGTGGCCCGATTCGCAGGCCTATTGTGACCGCAATCGCCAGTTCCGAGGAAGGTGCACCAGCATGCGCCAGCTTGACCGGCTGATCCGCCGCTTTCTGTCAGATGGCCGAAGGTACGTGCTGTCAGCGCTGATTTTCGTCTTCGTATTTCTGCCAGCCATCGCCGTTTCCGTCGAAAAACCGCTCGGTTTTGACGCCTGGCTGGAAGAGGTGAGAATCGAGGCGAGACAGAAAGGAATTCGCGAGGAGGTGATCGCGACCGCGCTTGCCGATGTAATACCGGTTGAGCGGATACTGAAGCGGGACCGTAACCAGGCCGAATTCAAGCTGACTCTCGACACCTATATGAAGCGGGTCGTCACGGCGAAGAACATCGAGCGCGGGCGTGAGCGGGCGATGCGTCACCGCGACTTACTTGAAAGGATTGCGAAGAAATACGGGGTTCAGGGCCGCTTCATTCTTGCCATATGGGGGATCGAGACCCGGTTCGGACTGGTAAAGGCGACATCGCCGGTCATTCCCGCGGTTGCGACGCTCGCTTTCGACCGCCGCCGGTCGAAATATTTCCGCCAGCAGCTTTTTTCGGTCCTGACCATGCTCGACAGGGGCTATATCGACCTTGCGAATCTGAAAGGATCCTGGGCCGGGGCGATGGGACAGCCCCAGTTCATGCCGTCGAGCTACCTGGCCTATGCGGTGGATTTCGACGGGGACGGGAGGCGTGACATCTGGAACAACACCGGCGATGTTCTCGCCTCGATCGCGAACTACCTGGCGAAACATGGCTGGCGGGCCGATCAGACCTGGGGCAGGGAGGTCCGCCTGCCGGAAGGGACCGCGGAATTCGGAGGCCCGCTGACCCGTCGGGCGGCCAGCGGGTGCCGCGCGCAAACGACGGCGGTCCGCAATCTCGCGGACTGGCAGACGGCGGGCGTGCGACGGCTCGACGGCAATGACCTCCCGATCCGGAATCTGCCGGCAGCGCTCGTACGACAGGACGGCAGGGGATTCCTGGTTTACAGGAATTACGCGTCGATCATGTCCTATAACTGCGCCCACCTTTATGCGCTGACAGTCGGGATCCTCTCCGACAGGATCGGCAGGTGACGGCATGACCTTTTCGTCGTTTCTGAAGGTCTGTGCAGTCTCGTTGCCGGTCTCGGGGCTGCTGGGAGCATGCGCCGAGACAGAACTGGTCATCAATACCGCCAAGCAGATAGCCTCGCCCGCCAAGCCGGACCTTCTGGGAGATTACAAGGTTGGGAATCCCTATCCGATCAAGGGCGTCTGGTATTATCCGAAGGTCGATTACGATTATGTCGAAACCGGTATTGCCTCCTGGTACGGGCCGAACTTCCACGGCAAGAAAACCGCCAACGGGGCGATTTTCGACCAGAATGAAGTTACCGCGGCGCACCGTACCCTTCAGCTGCCGAGTATTGTCCGTGTGACCAACCTCAGGAACGGGCGGTCGCTCAAGGTCCTGGTGAACGATCGCGGCCCGTTCGCGCGCGGCAGGATCATCGACCTTTCCCGGCGTTCGGCTCAGCTTCTGGGCATCATCCGGTCGGGGACCGCACCGGTGCGGTTAGAAATCATTGCCGATGAAAGCCGTAAGGTTGCCGCGCTGGCGGGCGGAAAGCCCGGTCCGGCAGTCGCCGCCGTTCCGTCAGGCGATGTTTCCGTGGCGGCCTTGCCGGGGGGAGAAAAAACGGTCTCCACACCTGACGCGGCAAAGCGGCCGTCCAGCAGGGAAGCCGTCGAGTTCCAGCCGGTAAGACCCGAGGTCTCCAAAGCGCCGGTTTCAGGGCGACCCACATATTTTATTCAGGCGGGCGCCTTTGTGCATCGCGATCTGGCGGAGAAGATGCGTCGCTTGCTGACTCCGCTGGGGCCCACTGAGATCAACCGTGCCGTTGTCGGTAAGCAGCAATATTACCGGGTCCGGCTCGGTCCGGTCCGGTCTGTAAAGAAAGCCGACCAGCTACTCGATCTCGTAGTCGCCAGCGGTTATCCCGAAGCGCGCGTTGTCGTAGAGTGACTCTGGTGTGAAGGGCGGAGTCATCGACCCGCCCTTCACGAGCGTTATTTGCTCCCGATAATCAAGAGGTGAACGAGTAACAATGTTGAATTTTCGGGCATTCGGATTTTTTGTCCTCGCCACTGCGTTTCTGGCGGCGCTGTCAGGCCTGTCCGGGACGACAGCGCTGGCTCAGGTCGATACGACTGCGAAACACGCGATCATGATCGACATGACGACGGATTCCATCATCCTCGAAAAGGATGCCGACGTCCCGATGCCGCCTGCGTCAATGAGCAAGCTGATGACCATCTTTATGGTCTTCGAACGGCTCAAATCCGGAAAGCTGAGCCTCAACGACAGGTTCCTGGTGAGCCGTAAAGCCTGGCGTAAAGGCGGCTCGAAGATGTTTGTGATGGTGAATACGCGGGTATCGGTGGAAGAACTCTTGCGCGGAATAATCATTCAGTCCGGCAATGATGCCTGCGTCGTTATCGCTGAAGGAATTTCGGGCAGCGAGGATGCGTTCGCCATGCTGATGACCCGCAGGGCGAAAGAAATAGGGCTTGCCAATAGCAGCTTCAAGAATGCGACGGGCTGGCCTGCCGAAGGTCATTACATGTCGGCGCGCGACATCGCTACGCTCTCGATTAAGCTGATCCGCGATTTTCCCGAATACTATTCGATATTCGCCGAGACTGAATATACCTATGGCGGAATCCGGCAGGGGAACAGGAACCCGCTACTATACAAGGGGTTCGGCGCCGACGGTCTCAAGACCGGTCATACCGAGGCATCGGGCTACGGCCTGGCGTCGTCCGTCGAACGAAACGGAAGACGTCTGGTCCTGGTGGTTAACGGGCTGGGCAGCATGCGCGCAAGGTCCTCCGAGTCCGCGCGCCTGATGGATTGGGGGTTCCGGGAAACCGCCTCCTATGCGCTGTTCAAAAAGGGCGAAGAAGTCGACACCGCCGATATATGGCTGGGTGAAGCGCCGCAGGTGAAATTGCTGGCCGGCAGCGATCTCGTGCTGACCATGCCGCGGTCGGCGCGACGCGACATGAAGGTGAAAGCAATCTATCGCAACCCTGTACAGGCGCCAGTCGCCGCCGGCGCTGCCATCGGGCGGGTGCAGATCGTGTCTCCGGGGCGAAAGACGGTCGAGATCCCCTTGGTGGCGGCCAACGCCGTCGAGCGGCTGGGACCATCCGGACGGATCGGTGCGGCGGTTCAATACCTGATCTGGGGCGGATCCGCGCGCTGAACGCGGATATGACGCCCGTGACTGCAGGAAAATTCATCACCTTCGAAGGCGGCGAGGGCGCCGGCAAATCGACGCAGATCGCGCTTCTTGCCGAGGCGTTGGAGGCAGCTGGAAATTCCGTAACACAGACGCGGGAACCGGGCGGCGCTCCGGGGGCGGAACGTATCCGGACCCTGCTGGTCGAAGGCGATGCGGATCAGTGGGAACCTTTTACGGAAACTCTGCTGCATTACGCGGCGCGCAGGGAGCATCTTGAGCGCACGGTACGGCCGGCTCTGGCGCGTGGCGACATCGTCCTTTGTGACCGGTTCGCGGATTCGACGCTCGCTTATCAGGGGTATGGGCAGGGCGTTTCGGCCGAGCGCATCGGCGCGCTTCACGATCTGGTCGTAGAAGGGCTGACGGTGAATCTGACGCTCATCCTCGACATGCGTGTGGAGGAGGGGCTCAGACGCGCCCAGGCGCGCGGAGACGATGCTCAGAGATATGAACGGATGGGAACCGAATTCCATAACAGGCTGAGGGAGGGGTTTCTTGCGATTGCTGAGCGCGAAAGTCAGCGATGCGCAGTAATCGACGCGACCGGCGACCGTGAAGAGGTTTCGGCGCGGATCCAAGCTATCGTCGCACAACGCCTGCCGGATCTCTTTGGATAATCATGGCTGACAAAGACCAGGCTGAAGATCCGTTCGCGCCGCGGCGGAACCCCGAACTGCTGGGACACGAGGCCGCCGAACATCGCTTTCTTGCAGGGTGGCGGTCGGGTCGCCTGCCGCATGGCTGGCTGATCGCAGGACCGAAGGGGATCGGAAAGGCGACGCTTGCCTTTCGCATTGCCCGGTTTGTACTTTCTTCTGGGAGCGCACCTGCCGCGGACGATGGGCCCGGGCTCTTTGGCGACGAACCGGTCGCGGCGCCTGAGACGCTTTTTGTCGATCCCGAAAGCCCGGTCGCCCGGCGGATCGCTACGGGAAGCCATGCCGACCTGATTACGTTGCAGCGGGAGGTCAATCCCGACACAAGCGCCCTCAGAACATCGATTTCGGTCGAGAATGTCCGCAAGGCAGGGGAATTCATGCGGATGACGGCTGGCGAAGGCGGCTGGCGCGTCATTGTCGTGGATTCGGCGGACGAGATGAATCCGAATGCCGCGAATGCGCTTCTAAAGATGCTTGAAGAGCCCCCCGAACGTGCGCTTCTTCTGCTGGTCAGCCATTCGCCGGGGCGCCTGCTGCCGACAATCCGGTCGCGCTGTTGCCGGCTGTCGCTGAATCCGCCTCCTCCGGAAACCGTCGCCTCCATCATCGAGAAGCATCGCCCGGATCTGTCCGGCGAAGACCGTATCGCGCTGGCGGCTCTTTCCGAAGGAAGTCCAGGGCGTGCGCTTTCTCTGGCCGACGAGGGCGGGCTGGAGCTCTATCGCGCTCTGGTCAGCCTGCTCTCCCAGCTTCCCAATGCCGACACGGCAACGCTCCACGCTTTCAGCGATGGTCTCGCCAGACGCGGTGCGGAGGAAAAATTTCGTACCGTTAGTATGCTTCTGTCCTGGTGGATCGGCAGGCTCGCCCGGGCCGGCGCCCGTGGAGATGCGGAGGGGCTGGCGCCGATTGTGGCGGAGGAGGCGGGGTGTGCGGCCCGCCTGCTGGCTGCCGCCGGGGTTGATCGGTGGATGGAGGTATGGGAGAAGGTCAACAGTCTGGCGGATCAGACGGATCGGCTGAATCTCGACAGAAAACAGATTGTTCTCAACATGTTTGCCGCGATGCAGCGCGCAATGCGCGCCTGAGCGACGCGGACAAGAATTCCGGACCCCCCGATGGCCGATAAGAGCTTTTATATCACGACAGCAATCGCCTATGTGAACGGTCGTCCGCATCTGGGGCATGCCTATGAGGTGATCTCGACCGACGTGCTGGCGCGGTTCAAGCGCCTCGACGGGTACGATGTTCATTTCTGTACGGGCACTGACGAGCACGGACAGAAGGTGGCCAAATCGGCTGCCGACGCCGGCGTGGATCCGAAGGCGTTCTGCGATGAAATATCTGGATATTTCAAGGAGATGGATGACCTTCTTGAAATTTCATATGATCGTTTTATCCGCACCACTGAAGAAGCCCATTACGCCGCTTCCCAGGCCATATGGCAGAAAATCGCAGATAATGGCGATATCTATCTCGACAGCTATGCCGGCTGGTATTCGACGCGCGACGAAGCGTTTTTCGATGAAAGCGAACTGACCGACGGGGAAGGCGGCAAAAAGCTGGCGCCGTCCGGCGCGGAATGCGAATGGGTCGAGGAACCTTCCTATTTCTTCCGGCTTTCGGCCTATGGGGACCGGCTGCTGAAGTACTACGAAGAGAATCCCGACTTCATCCAGCCGGATTTCCGCCGCAACGAGGTCGTGAGTTTCGTTCGTCAGGGGCTCCGCGATCTCTCGATTTCGCGTACCACCTTCGATTGGGGGGTGCCGGTGCCGGATGATCCCGACCACATCATGTATGTGTGGCTGGATGCGCTGACGAACTACATCACGGCGCTCGGTTTCCCGGACGATACCGACGAGATGATGAAGCGCTACTGGCCAGTGGATATTCACATCATCGGCAAGGATATCCTCCGGTTTCACGCCATTTACTGGCCGGCTTTCCTGATGAGTGCGGGCGTCGATTTGCCGAAACGCGTGTTCGGGCACGGATTCCTCAATGTTGAGGGCGCCAAGATGTCCAAGTCGCTCGGCAACGTTCTGTCGCCGTCCGACATGGTGGAGGAGTTCGGTCTCGACCAGCTCCGTTATTTCCTGCTGCGCGAGGTTCCGTACGGCAGCGACGGATCGTTTTCGCGCGAACAGATCATCAACCGCATTAACAGCGATCTGGCCAATGATCTCGGGAATCTGGCGCAGCGCGTTCTGTCGATGGTGCAGCGCTATTGCGACGGCGTGCTGCCCGAGCCGGGGCCGGCGACCGATGAGGACGCGGCGCTTCTTTCCAGCGCGGGCGCCATGCTGGCCGAATGCCGCAACCAGATGGATCGCCAGGCGTTGCATGACGTGCTGGAAACCGTCTGGCGTGTGGTGCGCGCCGCTAACAGCTACGTGGATGCGCAGGCGCCCTGGAAGCTCAACAAGGAGAACCCGGACCGGATGCGGTCGGTTCTCTACACGCTCGCCGAAACCGTTCGGAATGTAGCGCTGTTGCTGCAACCCTTCATGCCGGGCTCGACAGCTGCGATGCTGGATCAGCTTGTCGTTGGCGAGGCGGATCGCGGCTTCGACCGTTGCGGCGAGGCCGGCCGTCTGACGCCGGGGATCGCGCTGCCGAAGCCGGAAGGCGTATTCCCACGGTTTGTCGAGGAAGACGCGGCGAAAAGCGGGAGCTGAGGCGTATGCTGGTCGACAGCCACTGTCACCTCGATTTCGACAGTTTTGACGAAGACAGGGAGCTAGCGGTTCAGCGCGCGTTCGATGCGGGCGTAGGCACCATGGTGACGATCTGCACCCGCGTCAGCCGCTTCGAGGAAATTCGCGACATCGCCCGCCGTAACGATCGAATCTGGTGTTCTGTCGGCATTCATCCGCATCAGGTTGCGGAAGAGGGAAGGGCGCGGGGCGAAGAGCTGGTTCGCCTCGCGGAAGACCCCAAGGTCGTGGGAATCGGGGAGACAGGACTCGATTACTATTACGACACGAGCCCGCGGGACGATCAGAAGGCAAGTTTTCGGGAACATATTGCCGCGGCGCGTGAAACCGCCCTGCCGCTGATCGTGCATACTCGGGATGCGGACGAAGATATGGCGGAAATTCTTGAAGACGAATACGCGAAAGGCGCGTTTACCGGGGTTCTTCATTGTTTCGCCAGCGGACGCGAACTGGCTGAACGGGCGCTCGATATCGGTTTTTATATTTCCCTGTCGGGCATTGTGACTTTCAATAATGCGGAAGAAATCAGGGATATCGTCAGGGATGTTCCCGTGGAACGGCTCCTGGTGGAGACGGATTCGCCGTTTCTTGCGCCGGTGCCGAACCGCGGAAAGCGCAACGAACCGTCTTTCGTTGTGCATACGGCCAGGAAAGCAGCGGAACTCAAGGGACTGGACGAAACCGCGCTTGCCGCCGCGACCACGGACAATTTCTTCCGGCTGTTTTCCAGGGCCGAGAGACCGTCGGATTAATGAAAATAACCGTACTCGGCTGCGGTCCGTCGAGCGGCGTCCCGCTGGTTACCGGCAACTGGGGGCAATGCGACCCGGAAAATCCAAGGAACTACCGGACGCGCCCCTCGATTGTCGTGGAAAAAGACGGGTTTCGGGTTCTTGTCGATACGTCTCCGGATCTCCGTACACAGCTTCTCCGATCCGGAATTGAGAGCATCGATGCAGTGCTCTATACGCACGAGCATGCCGATCATGTCATGGGGATCGACGATCTGAGGGGTATCTGGCGCGAACGCGGTAAAGTTATAGACGTATTCGGGCCGCCTGACGTTCTCGATCTGCTGATAAACCGGTTCAGCTACCTGTTCGAAGATGCGCAGGACCGTTTCGATCTTTACAAGCCGTTCCTGGCGCCGCATCGGCTTGACGGTAGAACGTTTGGGGTCGGACCGTTCGAATCCATCGTTCCTTTCGAACAGGATCACGGGATCTGCATGTCATGGGGGTACCGCTTCGGTTCCTTTGCGTATTCGACCGATGTCGTGAATCTCGACGAGAATGCCTTCGAGAAACTCGCCGGGGTGGATACCTGGATTGTCGGGTGTCTGAGGAACGGTGCGCCGCATCCGACCCATGCACATCTGGACAAGACGCTATCCTGGATCGAACGGCTGAAGGTACGGCATGCGGTGCTGACCCATATGAATTTCGAGTCGGATTACGAGGTCATGAAGGCTTCCTGTCCGAGCGGCGTCGAACCGGGATATGACGGCATGGTTCTGGATGTTCCGGATTAAGGGTTCCAGGCGTCTTTCACGCCGGTCTCTATAAAAACATAATATACATTATGCGACATTCTGACCAAGGGTGATGACATGACCGGCACGAAAACACCGTTCCACCCTATCGACCGGTTGCTGGCAATCATGTCGCGTCTGCGCGACCCCGATACCGGGTGCCCCTGGGATATCGAACAGAGCTTCAGAACGATTGCGCCCTACACGATCGAAGAAGCCTACGAAGTCGCCGACGCCATAGAACAAGACGATATGGAAGGTCTGAAGGGCGAACTCGGCGATCTGCTCTTCCAGGTCGTTTTTTACGCGCAGATGTCAAAGGAAGCCGGACGGTACGGTTTTCCCGAAATTGTTGAGGCTATCAGTGACAAGATGGAAGCGCGTCATCCTCACGTATTCGGCGATGCGTCAGTCCGCACGGAGGAACAGCAGACCCGGGCATGGGAGGAACAGAAAGCCGCGGAGCGGGAGGCCGTCGCTAAACCCGGTCAAGGCCCGGTGTCGGCGCTCGATGGGGTGGCCCGCGCCCTCCCCGCCCTTATGCGTGCCGAAAAGCTCCAGAAACGCGCCACGCGGATCGGGTTCGACTGGCCTGATATCGAGCCTGTATACGAGAAGGTGCAGGAGGAAATCGCTGAAGTGCGCGCGGCGAGATCCCCGGACGAGCTTGAGGACGAGATTGGGGATCTCATTTTCGCCACAGTCAACCTTGCCCGGCACCATGGCATCGACCCGGAGGTCGCCTTGCGCCGCGGTAATGACAAGTTCGAAAAAAGGTTTCGCTCTCTTGAGCAACTAATTGAAAAAGAAAACAAAACCCCAGAAGACTATAATATTGACCAGCTGGAGGAACTCTGGGGCCGGGTAAAGGCAGATCAGGACTGATCCCCGCTCGAAAGCAGCATCATCAGGCTTGAGGTATCGAACCGTTCGCCGCCCCTCAGCTGAACCTCCTTGTAGAACTGATCGACCAGAGCGGTGACCGGAAGCCGGGTGCCGTTCCGGTTGGCCTCTTCGAGGCAGATCCCCAGATCCTTGCGCATCCAGTCGACGGCGAAGCCGAAATCGAATTCATTGCGCAGCATCGTTTTTCCCCGGTTTTCCATCTGCCAGGATTGCGCGGCCCCTTTCGAGATCACCTCCAGCAACAGTTCGCCGTCGAGCCCTGCTTTCTGCGCAAAATTCAGACCTTCGGAGAGCGCCTGGACCAGGCCGGCGATACAGATCTGGTTGACCATCTTGCTCAGCTGTCCGGCGCCCGGCGGCCCCATGTGGGTGACGGCCTTTCCGTATGATTTCATGGCATCTTCGGCTTTGGAGAAGACTTCTGCTTGGCCGCCCACCATGACCGTAAGCGCTGCATTCTCCGCACCGGCCTGACCGCCGGAAACAGGCGCATCGAGAAATCCTGACTCCTGTTTACGGGCAAGTTTCTCGAGTTCCCGCGCCACATCGGCCGACGTTGTCGTGTTGTCGATCAGGATGGCGCCGGGTTTCATGCCGGCGAAGATACCGTCCTCACCTAACACGACCGCGCGCAGATCGTCGTCGTTTCCGACGCAGGTAAAGACGAAATCGGCGTTTTCCGCAGCCAGAGCGGGCGTTTCGGCCGTTTCCCCCCGGTGTTCGGCGGCCCATTTCAGCGCCTTCTCCGCGGTCCGGTTATAGACCGTCATGTCATACCCTGCCGCGGCAAGATGTCCCGCCATGGGGTATCCCATGACACCGAGCCCGATAAAGGCTGCCTTCCCCTTCCCGCTCATACCCTGACCTCCCTAGTTGATCGACACGTACCAGCCGCCGTTGACGTGCAGAGTCTGGCCCGTCGTGTAGCGCGAATGCGGCCCGCAGAAGAAGGCGACCGTCGCTGCGAATTCTTCGGGCGTCCCTTCCCTGCCCATCGGGATCGGTCGGGCGGCGAAATGCGCCGATGTCGCGCCGGGACGCGAAATCCTGCCGGGCGCGATGCAGTTGACCGTGATCTGCTGCGGCGCGAGTTCCACGGCCAGTGCGCCTGTCAGACCTGCAAGCCCCATCTTGGCGGCGACATCGGCACTGCGGTTCGGATTGCCGGTATGCGCCGAGGAGGCGCCGATATTGACGATGGCGCCGCGTCCATGTTGTGCCAGATGCGGTACAGCCGCCTTTATGCAGAGAAAGGCGCTGTCGAGCTTGATCGCCATTTTCCGGCGCCATTCCTCGTAAGACAGTTCGGTCACAGGCGCGACGGAAGACGGCCCGACATTATTGACCAGGATATCGAGCCTGCCGAAGGCTGAAACCGCCGCAGCGATAAGCCGCTCAACGGCATCCGGGTCGGTGACGTCCGCCATCTGGACGATGGCGTTGCCGCCAGCCTTCCTGATGTCCTCGGCCACAACATTCGCCTCCTCCTCTGAGGTCCTGGCGTTTATCACGACGGATGCTCCGGCGGCTGCCAGCGTCTTGGCGATTTCGCTGCCGATGATGCCGGTGCTGCCGGTGACGATTGCGGCAGTCCCGTCCAGTTCCCTGTTTTCCATTATCTGTCCCGTGTTTTTTGCGCTGGGTGCGATTATCGCGTCGCGGTGGATGGCGACCAACCCCAATATTGGCTGTGCACGAAAAACAGCGATAATCGATCAGGAAAAAATGGAGTTCGCATGACAGCCGAAACACCCCTGCCCCGCGCTCGCTACGGAATGATCCTGCCGTCGTCGAACAGGATGGCCGAAATCCATGCCAACCGCTTTACGCCGCCCGGCATTGCGCCGTATGCAACGCGGCTTCGTATGACGGGTTCGCATTTCATGCCGCTCGACGAACTGTTGCCGAAGGTCGCCGAGGCATCCGAACTGCTGGCCGATGCGAAATGCGACCCCGTTGTATTTCACTGCACGGCGAACTCGATGGCATCCGGGATGGATGGCGAAAAACGGATAACAGACGCGATTGCAGAGGCGACTGGTGTACAGGCAACCACCACGGCTGCCGCCACCATGGCGGCGCTGGAGGCGCTGGACGCCAGGCGCATCGTTCTGGTGTCGCCCTATGTCCGGAAAACTCATGAGCACGAGCTGAATTTCATGGCTGAAGCCTGGATCGAGGTCGTCGGAGAGCGCAATCTTGGGCTTAACGGGTCGGACGCCTATTGCAGCACGCCGCCCGCAAAGTGGATCGAGGTTCTGCGCGACCTCAAAAACGACCGGGCCGACGCCTATTTCGCGAGCTGCGCCAATATCACCGCGATCGACGCCATCGACGAGATGGAGGAAATGCTGGGAAAACCGGTGCTGACCAGCAATCAGGTGGTCATCTGGCAGGCGCTGCGGATGGCCGGTATCGGCGACGCGTTGCTGGGTCTGGGGCGGCTCGGAAAAATCTGATGTCTGTCAGGAAATGGTGCGCCCGGAAGGATTCGAACCTTCGACAAACGGATTAAAAGTCCGCTGCTCTACCTGGCTGAGCTACGGGCGCGCCGTGTTGAAGCGGGCGGCACCATATTGACGGCATGATCGAGGGTCAATAGGGCAACCGCCGGGCCGGTCATTCTCTGCGTGCTGCGACCTTTTCGGCCAGCCGCTCGCATACGCGTTCGGACACGAACTGCGAAACGTCGCCGTTCAACACCGCTATTTCCTTCACCAGACGCGAGGCGATGAACTGGTGCTTGTCGGACGCCATCAGACACACGGTTTCAATATCGGGCGCGAGCTGCGCGTTCATACTCGCCATCTGGAATTCGTAGTCGAAATCCGAGACCGCGCGCAGCCCGCGAATGATAACGGTCGCTCCGTTTTCGCGGGCGAAATGAACCAGCAGGGATTCGAACCCGACGACCTCGATCCGCCCGTCGACATCGGGAAGCGCTGCGATTTCTTCCCGGACCATCTCAAGCCTTTCGTCCAGGCTGAAAAGCGGCCCTTTGCCTGCATTGATCGCGACTCCGACGACGAGCTTGTCGAGTAACCGCCCGGCGCGGTGAATGATATCCATGTGCCCGTTCGTGACGGGGTCGAACGTGCCGGGATACAGACCGATCCGGGGCTTAGCCATCGTTATGTTCCTCCGCTCCCTCGGGCGCATCTTCAGCGTCCGGCGCGGTTTCGTCGTCGGCGAACGTCTCAATCGCTTCTTCGTCGCCTTCTTCGCCGTCCTCTTCCTCGTTGAGGCGACTGACGGAGACGACCTTTTCGTCGTCGGCCACGCGGAACACGATAACGCCCCGGGTCGAGCGACCGGCGATCCGGATATCGTCAACCGTGGTCCGGATCATCTGTCCGTGATCGGTAACGAGAACGAGCTGGTCGCCCGTATCGACGGGGAAGGAGGCGGTGACCGAATTTTCCTTGCCGCTGCCGAGGTCGATATTGGCGATCCCCTGCCCGCCCCGCTTGCGAACGGCGTATTCGTATGCGGAAGACCGCTTGCCATAGCCGTTGGCGGCAAGGGTCAGGATGTATTCGTCGACTTCCGACATCTGGGCGTATCTGTCATCGTCAAGTTCGACCGCCTCAACGGACTCGCCATTTTCGACGCTGCCGTTTCCATTCGCGTCGTCGTTCTCGCTGTCCATGCGCTCGTGACGACGGCGTCGCAGATAGGCGTCGCGTTCCTCGACGGAAAATTCGACATGGCGCAGGATCGACATCGATATGACCGAATCGCCGTCAGCAAGGCGTATGCCGCGCACGCCGGTCGAATTGCGGCCCGCGAACACGCGGACTTCGGTGGTCGGAAAACGGATGCATTTTCCGGCGGCGGTGGCGAGCAGAACGTCCTGGTTTTCGTTGCAGGCCTGTACGCCGATCAGCTGGTCGCCTTCGTTCAGTTTCATGGCGATTTTGCCGTTCGCCATGACATTGGTGAAATCGCTCAGCCGGTTACGCCTGATACCGCCGCTGGCGGTAGCGAACATGACATCGAGTTCGTTCCAGCTTTCCTCGTCCTCGGGCAAGGGCATCAGGGTGGTGATGGTTTCTCCTTCATCCAGCGGCAGCAGGTTCACCAGCGCCTTGCCGCGCGCCTGCGGGGTCCCCTGGGGCACACGATAGACCTTAAGCTTGTAAACCATCCCCCGGGACGAGAAGAAGAGCACCGGCGTATGGGTGTTGACGACATAGACAGAGGAAACGAAATCCTCATCCCGCGTCGCCATGCCCGAACGCCCCTTGCCGCCGCGCCGCTGCGCCCGGTAGGCGGAAAGCGGTACGCGCTTGATGTACCCGCCATGGGTAACGGTAACGACCATTTCCTCGCGCTGGATCAGGTCTTCGATATCGGATTCGAATTCCGATTCTTCGATCGTCGTCCGTCGCTCGTCGGCGAATTTTTCGCGGACCTCGAGGATTTCCTCGCGAAGGATGCCGCGGACCTTTTCCCGTGAGGCCAGAATCGAGAGATATTCCAGGATCTGCGCGGAGATTTCCTTCAGTTCGCCGGCGATCTTGTCGCGTTCGAGGCCGGTCAGCCTCTGCAGGCGAAGATCGAGGATCGCCCGGGCCTGGGCTTCGGAAAGCCGGTAACTGCCGTCGACGACCGGATGTTCCGGGTCGTCGATGAGCTCGATCAGCGACGCGACGTCTCCGGCCGGCCAGTCCCGTTCCATCAACTGTTCCCGCGCCGTGACGGGGTCGGGCGCGGTCCGGATCAGCTCGATCACCGCGTCGATATTGGCCACCGCAATGGCCAGACCAACCAGGACATGGGCCCGGTCGCGAGCCTTGCCGAGTTCGAAAATCGTGCGCCGCGTGATGACCTCTTCGCGGAACTCGATAAAGGCTTCGAGGATCTGCTTCAGGTTGAGCTGTTGCGGTCGGCCCCCGTTAAGCGCCAGCATGTTGACGCCGAAACTGGTCTGCAGCGGTGTGTATCGGTAGAGCTGGTTGAGGACGACTTCGGCCATCGAGTCGCGCTTGACCTCGACCACGACGCGGACGCCGTCGCGGTCCGATTCGTCGCGAATGTCGGATATGCCCTCGATACGTTTGTCGCGCACCATCTCGGCGATGCGCTCGATCATCCGCGCCTTGTTCACCTGATATGGAATCTCGGTAACGACGATGGCCTCGCGATCCTTGCGGATTTCCTCGATGGTCGTTCGTCCGCGCATCACGACCGATCCCCTGCCGGTATGGTAGGCCTGCCGGATGCCGGTACGCCCCATGATCAGCCCGCCGGTCGGAAAGTCCGGGCCGGGTACATGCTCGATCAGCTCGTCGATGGAAATCTCCGGATTGTCCAGCAGCGCACAGGTGGCGTCGATTACCTCGCCCAGATTATGGGGCGGGATATTGGTCGCCATGCCGACCGCGATGCCCCCTGCCCCGTTGACCAGAAGGTTCGGGAAACGCGCGGGCAGAACAGTCGGTTCGGAGACCGTCTCATCGTAGTTGGGCTGGAAATCGACCGTATCGCGGTCGATGTCTTCCAGAAGTTCTTCGGAGGCGCGGTGAAGACGCGCCTCGGTGTAGCGCATGGCGGCTGCCCGGTCGCCGTCCATCGAGCCGAAATTGCCCTGCCCGTCGACCAGCATGAGCCGCATCGAGAAATCCTGCGCCATGCGCACCATGGCGTCGTAGATCGCCGTGTCGCCATGCGGGTGATATTTGCCCATCACGTCGCCGACCACGCGAGCCGACTTGCGGAACGGCCGGTTCCAGTCGTAACCGCCTTCCTTCATGACGTAGAGAATGCGCCGATGAACCGGTTTCAGCCCGTCGCGAACATCGGGAAGCGCGCGACTGACGATGACGCTCATCGCATAGTCGAGATAGGACGAGCGCATCTCGTCTTCGATCGACACTGGGGTGACGTCGAAATCAGGCGGTGTGGTGGGGTCTGTCGTCAAAAAATACGAGCCCGCTCTTCAGTCGCAAGGGTCATGAATCCGTGCCTGGGAAACGGGCCGATTTCATATAAGTTTTATACCAGAACAGGCAGAATCGGACAACAGACAGAGGCTCGATTGCCGATCCATTTTTTATTTATTTTCAGTAGTTTATGAGCGTTTGGCTCAAATCGACCTAGAACGGAATTTCGTCATCGAGATCACCGCCGCCTGCGGGCGGAGCGCCGCCACCGCTGTCGCCGCCAAAACCGCCGCCGCCCTGATCGCCTCCGCCGTAATCGCTGGAGCCGCCACCGAAGCCGCCGCCACCTTCGCCGCGCGTATCCAGCATGGTCAGTTCGCCCCGGAACCGCTGGAGCACGACCTCGGTGGTGTATTTCTCCTGACCGCTCTGGTCGGTCCACTTACGGGTCTGGAGCTGTCCCTCGATATAGATCTTGGACCCTTTGCGGAGATATTTCTGGGCGACCTCGGCAAGCCGTTCATTAAAGATCACGACCCTGTGCCATTCGGTTTTTTCGCGTCGTTCCCCGGTATTGCGATCGCGCCACTGCTCCGACGTGGCGAGAGACAGGTTCACTACCGGGTTGCCGTCCTGCATCGTTCGGACTTCCGGGTCTCGCCCGAGATTTCCAACCAGAATGACCTTGTTGACCGAGCCCGCCATGGCACCGCACTCCTCCGTTGAACTGATCCGCTCATGATAGCGGAATAGGGCTTTCCCGCCACCGCAGCGCCTGCGATTAGAGCATGAGTTATCCCCAGCCTTGCCAAACAGCCGGGACTGCGCGAACCTTCTGAAATCGTTGCATTTCGGAGGATCCAATGACGAAGACCGGGGTAATCGGCGGTGTCTGCACCGCCCATGCGCCGCAACTCTGGACCGTACCCGATTCGGAAGACCCGGCGGTCGTCGAGCGGGTGCACGACCTGCTGTCCGGCATTGGCGAAAAACTGAAGGCCCTGAAACCGGATATCTGTTTCGTGATCGGCAACGATCATGCGCAGCAGTTTCTGCTGCATTGCACCGCCAGCTTTACGATGCATATCGGCAAGACGGCGGAGGGCAGCTTCGCCGGGCACGATTACGCCTATCCGGTGGCCAGCGCCGCGTCCCTTGCCCTGCTGCGCCATGCACAGCGTAACGGTTACGACCCGGCCTTCACCAGCACGGCGAAGCTCGATTATGCGTTCGGCATCCCGCTGGATTTCACGAACATGACCGGCGTTCCGGTCGTCCCCATATTCGTTAACGCCTACGTTCCGCCACAGCCGTCAATGGAACGCTGTCACGCGTTCGGCCGAACGCTGGCCGACGGTGTAAAGGCGCTTGGATTGCGCGCTGTGGTGGTCTGTACCGGCGGGCTGTCTCACTATCCAGGAACCGAGCGTTACATCGAACCGGGGCCGGATACCGAGTTCGATCGCCATTTCATGGAGATGATGGCGCAGGGCGAGTTGCGCTATCTGCTGGCGCTCGACGAGAAGAAGCTGGACGATACCGGCAATATCGAACTGCGATGCTGGGGCGTTGCCGCCGGGCTGATCGGCGACCGGGCGCCGGAGATCACCACTTTCGAGCCGACCTGGCACCACAATTACGGCACCGTGGCATGGACGACGGAAGCCGATGACGAGGAATTCGTTCCCCATTACCCGTCGATTCACCCCGATCGCGTCGTTCTGTCGGATACGTTGCACAGGCTTGCCGCTGACAAGGGCGAGCGAGACCGTTATCTGGCCGATCCGGCCGCTTATGCAGCTTCAATCGACGGTCTGACAGAAGAAGAGCGCGCTGCGCTGGTAACCCTGGATCAAGCCGCAATGATAGGCCTCGGGATGCATCCGTTTGTGCCGCACGCCTTCCGGCGGGTGCTGGAGCGTGCCGGCCTGAGAGAAGCGCCGGCGCCGGGGAAGGATTAGCTTCTGACCATCCTCACATGGGCGATTCCGGCTTCGTCGAAGATGTCCCCGATGGCGGAAAACCCAAGTCGCTTGTAAAAGGATTTGGTCTCGAACTGGGCGTTGAGCGTCATCGGCATCTCGCCGATATCCGCCATAATTCGTTCCATCAGGGATGTACCCACCCCCAGGTCGCGATACCCCTGTAGCACCGCGACCCGCTCGATCTTTATGTGCCCATCTTCCAGCGGACGGGTTCTGGCCGTCCCGACGGCGAGGTCGCCGATGGTCGCCAGATATTGCCGGCAGGTCCCGTCCAGCCCGTCGAACTCTTCCTCTCGGGAAACGCCCTGTTCGTCACAGAACACGATCCGTCGGATTTCGAATGCCCGTTCGAGCGCAATGCCGCCGGCGATTTCCGCGACGTCGATGGCCATCGGAAACTCTCCGGATCGGTCAGGCGCGCCCCTCCGCCCTGTCGAGCTTGCGGCAGTGATAGTTCCAGAGATTGGTTACAAGCCGCGGATAGAGCGTTGCCTCGTCCTTGAGACCGGTCAGCTTCTTGCCGGTCCATTTATAGCCGGAGGACTGCATGAAAAGCTGCTCGTGGCAGGCTTTCTCGATCATGATTCCCATCAGCACGCAGTGCTGAATCGACGTGCCGCAGAATGTCACGCCGTGATTGCGCAGCAGAACCGCCCACTGATCGCCGAGCGCTTCGGCCAGCGCCGAGGCGTCTTCATCGGTCCTGATCAGGGCGAGCGTCTTATCGAATATCCGGACGTTGGGAAAATAGGCGCCGTTATGGCCGACGCCCACCAGCGTTTCCTCTGTCGCAGAGAACAGCACGCAGTTGGTTGGATGGGTATGGCCGACTGACTGGACGTCTTCGCGGGCCTTATAGGTTTCGGAATGAATGACCCATTCGGAATGGCGGTGCCCGTTGCTGCCGTCGAGCACGTCGCCGTCCCAGCCGATCAGGTGCAGGTCGCGCGGTTCGACCTCGTCGAGTCCGATTTCCTGGCATTTCATCCACAGGCCGCGCCCTTCCGGGTCGCGCCATGACAGATGTCCGAGAGTTCCTTCTGAATGGCCGTTTGCCGCGAGAATGCGGTAGCCCCGCGCGAGAATTTCTAGCCCTTGCGCGATTGCTTCGTTGCCTGTCACCGTATCCATTGCCGTCTCCTCTGAAATAGCGGCGAGACGGTAGCAGACAGCGTGGTGAGCAACAATGTGAATGGAGTTGTGACCGACAGCGCCAGGCTATCAGGGGGGAAGCGAACAGCGGAATTCAAGGGAGCCGCCGGCCACGAAAGGGAGTATCCCGGATTCGGTTTAAGGGCCGGTTTCCAAACGGGGTTAATACCCGTTAGGCATAAAAAAAAATTTGGGGCTGAAGTAGCTAAGGGCCTAATTGAGGTTCTATCTTTGCTACGATGTACGTTCGCAGAAGTCGCCTTACGGCGCGCCAGCAGAGCAAGCTGATCGAGCATTTCGTAGCCGGGAGCA
>Ga0181593_10000936_pt1 | contig 26228 bp, 17 predicted proteins | sample 071ome_19_FD_133756 | JGI IMG/M metagenome (GOLD analysis project Ga0181593, IMG submission 133756) | Coastal salt marsh microbial communities from the Groves Creek Marsh, Skidaway Island, Georgia - 071413AT metaG (megahit assembly) | ecosystem: Environmental > Aquatic > Marine > Intertidal...
GGCGAGTCGGAGATCGATAGGGGGGAAGTTGAGCGACCTGCTTATGTCACTCTTGGCTACCTCCCTCAAGACGGTATCGAAGTAAAAGGCAAATCTCTCTACGATGAAGTCTCCACCGCTTTCGAAGACGCCCTCGAACTGCAAAAGAATATCGACGAAGCGGATGAGAAGATGCTGGAGATGGACACCAGTTCCGAGGAGTACTACGAACTCCTCGATCAGATCGGAACCTGGGAACAGAAGCTGGAAGCCCACGAACCAGCCAAGATGAAATCGAGAATCGAGAAGACTCTCATGGGGCTAGGATTCGAGGTGTCCGATCTCGAGCGAGATACCGGCGAATTTTCGGGAGGGTGGCAGATGCGTATCGCCTTAGCCAAGCTACTGCTCAAGGAACCTTCCCTCTTACTCCTCGATGAGCCAACCAACCACTTGGATATTATCTCCCAACAATGGCTCGAGGACTATCTAACCCGCTACGAAGGTTCGCTCATGGTCATCTCCCACGACAGGGCATTTCTCGATGCGGTAACTAATCGCACCATTCACCTGTCCATGGGCCGCCTCACTTCCTACAGCGGCAACTATTCATTCTACGTCAACCAGGAGGCAGCCGACCTGGAAACGCTGCGGAAAAAGGTGAAGAATCAACAGACGGAAATCCAACGGCAGAAGGACTTTATCAACCGCTTTCGTGGCAATGTGAAGAAGGCATCGCTCGTGCAAAGCCGCATGAAAGATCTGGAGAAGATGGAAATCATCAAGCTTCCGCCCCAGGAAAAGAAGATCTTTTTCCGTTTCCCGCCTCCCCCGCCCGGTAGCGCCAAAGTGATCGAACTGCAGAACGTATCCAAATCCTACGGAAACGTGCAGGTATTCAAAGGACTGGACTTCCATATCGAGAAAGGCGATCGACTAGCTGTGGTTGGAATCAATGGAGCCGGTAAATCGACTTTGGCTCGGATCCTCGCGGGCGTGGAACCCTTTCAAGAGGGCGAACGCGCCTTGGGCATCAATACAGTTCTCGCTTACTTCGCCCAGCAACAGGCCGACGAGCTAGATCCCAATAAAACGGTTCTCGAAGAGGTAGAACAAGCATCCGCGGACGCGGAAAGAGAGGAATCGAATCCACGTGCCGTGCTGGGAGCCTTGCTTTTCCGCAAAGACGATGTATTCAAAAAAACCTCTGTTCTGTCCGGGGGAGAGCGGAATCGCCTAGCCTTGGCCAAAATGCTGATGAAGGAAGCCAACACCATTATCCTTGATGAGCCGACCAATCACTTGGACATCAAAAGCAAGGAGATCCTTCAAGACGCGATTCGCGAGTTCGATGGAACCGTTATCCTCGTTAGTCACGATCGGGACTTTCTCGATCCCATCGTGAACAAGGTTCTCGAGGTGAGCAAAACCGGCACCCGAATGTTAACCTGCAACGTCAGCGAGTACCTCGAACGGCTGAGAGAAGAGCAAGACTCGCTGGCAAGGTAAGCAAGCCTGCGATGGCCTCTACACACTCCTAGGAGCGTCCCACGCTATGCGGGGAAGCGATACTTTTCTAGATTGTTAAAGCTGATCCGCGATACGATACCCGAATCTCAACTGCCAACATAGAAACAATTCATCTGCTTCTCTTGGCCCACTGTAGTCAATGGTCCATGACCGCTGGCCAGCACGGTATCGTCGTCAAGCGAAAGAATTCGCTTCAATCCCTTCAGGCTATCCTCGTATGACACATTAGGGCCGCCCATCGAACCAGCAAATACAGCATCGCCCACGATGGCGAAATCGCGACTCAATCCTTTCACGACAAAGGTCGCTCCACCACTGGTATGGCCCGTTGTATTGAACATTTCAACACTGAGGCATCCGGCATTTGATACATATCCTTCGTCAATCGCTTCCGCTTCAAAATCGACCGCGGGCTCCAAGCGGCTGATAACCGCCTTGACGCCTGTCTTCGACAAGATCTTTGCCGCCCCTTCTATATGGTCTCCATGCGAATGGGTGAGAAATAGGGTCTTAAGTTTCAAACCGAGAGCATCGATCTTCGCTAGCATGGGCTCGGGATCCGTTCCCGTATCAAAAGCGATAGCTTCCTTCGAATCGGCATCCCAAAGCAAAAAAGCATTCACGTGCCAGTCATAAAACGGCGTGGCGATAAGCTCGAAACCTTCGATCGAGCCAGGTTGCTCAGGATACCAATCGCCACGACCGATCTTCAGCAAGGCATCGACATTCAGGTTGAGTTGCTGTCCCACCGCAGCAACCGCAGCCGCATCAAACTCCCCCCGCCGAATCTTCCGAATACCTTCCTCGGAAACGCCTGTCTTTTCAGCGAGATCCTCAGTCGTTATTTCCAAGCCTTTCTGGGCCTTGCCTATCACATCATTGAAATCGTCTTCTAACGGAAGTTTCATTGGGCGTATCGTTCAACGAATCCCCGCCTAGTTGCGACCAAAAAGGTTTTCTTAAATCTGGCGATAGCTAAAGTAACGCTTAAAATAAGCAGCGAAGATCGGCTCCTTCCGACAGATGTATTTGACCACTTCAATCCGATATTCGACGCATACGGATCCTAATGGCCCTGATGAATACGCGGACGCCTAGTAGCGCAAAGCGGATTGGTATCCGTCAACCTAACTAGATATCTTTTCTAAAAATGCGCTCAGAGGAAGTGGGCTTAAGTTCGTGTCATTTCAGTCGCCAGCGCGCCGCTTGTTAATAAAACTGCAAGCGCGTGACAGACAGGTTACGGCAACCAATATCCCTTGCCAGTCCTTTTTCAGGCCCCTTCCCTCTTCGGCATACGGCCTATATGAATCTGATAGAGATACGACTTCTCGGGTCCGATGCGCTCGACAAGATCTACCATATCGATCGATCGGAAGAAATTCATCGACAGTACCAATTCTCGAACGGAGAACTTAGCTACACCAAGAAGGACCTATCCATTCCCCACGATCCCGATTTCTGGGATCGGCATTTCAACGAATGGACATCAGCCAACGACGACGGAGCCGCTTTTTTCGGAGCTCTAAACAACGAAGTTCTGGCCGGTTTCACCATTCTCAAATTAGATCTGAATCCGGGCGTCGCCCAAATCCTGGCCCTCTAAGTCGATCTGTAACATCGCATGAGCGGGATAGCCAAATCCCTTTTTCTGGAAGCTCAAGACGCTGCAAGGACCAAAGGCTCACACAGTCTTTACGTTTCCGCTACTCCAACGGACGTAGCCGTCGGTTTGTACCGTAATCAAGGATTCCAACCTACTCGAGAGCCGAATGCAAAGCTGCTCGAGAGGGAGCCGGAAAACATCCACATAGTGAAACCGCTTTAGTTGGAGCCGGCTCGAATGGTAGGGCGGACTTTTACTTGTACCGGGCATCGTCCCACTCTGGCGGATTGGTTTCAACTTGAGTCACTCTCGCTGTAGGGAGCTTGCCTGCGAGCGAGCTTCTTGAAGCAAGAAATCGGCGTTCTTCGTTAAGTTGACGCGTATGCGCTTTGGCGGGACGAAGGCTGGCCTGTACATACTTTCTCTGCTTACAGGCAGGACGCCTGCGCTACTTCTTATGCGACATGCCAAAAAGAATTAGCAGGAGGACCGAGCTCAGCTACTCGGCTCCGGTCTAAACTGGTCCTCCCTAAGTTTTTCTACTTCGATTCTACGGTTTCAAAGGAATCAGATGCTTTAGGCAGGTCGCCCTTTACTTCGTAGCCGCGGTCGACAGGGAGATCGTAGAGCTTGCAAAAGGCGACTCGGATATCCTCGAAAATAACGGTAATCACCGGGACTAATAGAAGTGTAATCAACGTCCCGAATACGATGCCCCAACCTAACGAGACCGACATGGGTATAAGAAAGGCCGATTGGCTACTGGGATCGAACATGAGCGGCAGCAGTCCAAAGAAAGTCGTCAGCGATGTAAGTAAGATAGGGCGAAATCGCCGTACCCCTGCCAAGCGAACCGCATCGATAACCGCCATGCCTTTCCTTATTTGTTGGTTGATAAAATCCACCATGACTAGACTGTCATTCACCACAACACCTGACAAGGCCATCATTCCGAGTATTGAAAGCATCGATACGGTAGCGGTCGGGCTATTTCCGCGACCAAGAACATCCAAGAGAAGGAAATTCATGACCACATGGCCTAACAAAGCCCCGATCACTCCAAATGGTATCGCCGACATGACAATCAGCGGTTGAGCGTAGCTTTTGAAGGGTATCGCCAGCAGAACATAGATCGCCGCCAATACGAATGCGACGCCTCTGAGCATCTCTTTGTTGTTGTTAGCCTGTTCTCGAGCCCGCCCTTCCAGGCTGATAGACATGCCCGCATACGGCGCGATCATCCCCGGCAAGACGTTCTCGACAATATCCGCTTCAATGGCATCCACATCCACGGAGGCCGCATCTGCATCCGCCGAAACCCGGATAATGCGATTGCGGTTGACTCTTTGGATTGAAGGCAACGCCCTTCCAGGCACCACTTGTGCCACTTCCTCGAATGGTACCTCTGTACCATCTTGGGTACGGATCATCATGGTACGAAGGGCAGCTAGCGAACGCCTTTCCTCCTGCGGATAGCGAACCATGACATTCACATCATCGCGACCGCGCTGAATTTTCTGGGCCTCGGCTCCAAAAAAGGCCTGTCTCACCTGCGATGCCAATTGCTGGGCAGTGACGCCTAGATTAGAAGCGGCAGGCTTCAACTCTAGTTCTAGCTCTTCGGTCGAACGCTCGAAGGAGTCCTCGATGTCATAGAGACCTTCGTAATTCGCCATCACCTTTTGCAACTCTCGCGACACCTCTTTCAAGTCGTCGATACTCGGACCTTGAAGCTGAATCGTAATCCCCGACCCGCTTCCGCGGCTAAAGGAAAAAGAGAATCGTTCCGCTTCTGGAATGGGAGGTACCTTATCGCGCATTCCCAGAGTTATTTCCCTGCTAGCAATGGGCGCGCCGGTTTCCTCTGGCGGGCGCAATTCCATCACAACCTCGCCATTCTCAGGAACGCCGGCCTGTGGATCGCCTCCGCGACTAAACCCCCCGCTGAAGGGGTTGCCACCAGCAGTGGCGAAAATATCAGTAATAATCGGGGTTCCGTACTGCTCCTCCAACTCCTTCTTGTACGCGAGGGCGGCCTTTTCGATATCGTCTATTTTGCTCCTTGTGACTTCAAAGGTCGTGCCCGCTGGCATCTGCAAACTAATCGTCACCTGATCTCGAGGGAGCCTAGGAAATGATGAGTAAGCTAGGCGATCGCCCGTTATCAGCCCGATGAATCCCAGCAAAATCGCGACAAAAAGAGCCGCCGCTCCGTAGCGGAATTTCAAGAAGAATGAGAGTACTGGCCTATAGTACTTGAGGATAAGGCTTTCCAATCCATTTGCGAAGAAAAGCTGGAAACGAACTAGAAGGTTTTGGTCATTCTCCTTCCTCCCTAGCCCCTTGCAATGAGAAAGGTGATTGGGCAGGATGAGTTTCGATTCGATCAGCGAAAAGAAGAGAACCGGTATGACCACGATGGGTATCTGCTTAAAGATGTTGCCTCGAAAACCGGTCATCACCGTTAGCGGATAAAAGGCCACCATAGTCGTCAGCACGCCAAATATGACTGGTATTGCGACTTCCTGAGTTCCCTCGATCGCGGCCGTCAGTCGATCCGATCCACGCTGGTTGTGCTGATAAATGTTCTCCCCTGTTACAATGGCGTCGTCCACCACGATCCCCAGAACTAGGATGAAGGCGAAGAGCGTAATGAGATTCAGCGTGATTCCCATCAGCGGCAGCACGAAAAAGGCACCCGAAAATGCGATTGGGATGCCTAACGAAACCCAGAAAGCTAGCGTAGGGCGGAGAAACAACGACAATGTGACTATCACCAGGCAGAAGCCCATAAGGGCACTGTTCTGCAAGGTCATCAACCTGGACTTGATGCGCTCCGAATCGTCCTGCCAATAGGATAGATGGATCGCATCGGGCAATCGCTCCTGCTTAGATTTGATGTACTTCTTAACCGTATCGCCGATATCGATGGCGCTTTGATCGCCGGTACGGAAAACATCCACAGCAATCGCTCGCTCCCCATTGTATCGAGCCTCGATTGGCATTTCGTCAAAACCATCTTGCACAATGGCGATATCCGCCAGCGTGATACGGGTTCCATCGGAAGTAGTCATCACTGGCACTTGGGCGAATTCCGCCTGCGTATAAGCTTGCTGCGATGTCCGCAACAGGATGTTTCCCCCGTCCGTCTTTATACTGCCCGCGGAAAGGTCTATCGAGTGGCTTCGAACGGCGCGAACGACTTGGTCGAAGGTCAAACCATACTCTTTGAGCGTGGCTTCGGGAACTTCGATGGCGATTTCATAGGGCCGCACCGCTTTGAGGGATGTCAGAGAAATATTCTCCAGATTCCCTAGCTCGTCACGGATCTGCTCGCCCAAGCGTTTCATATCCGTCTCGCTTAAATCGCCCGCTACAACGACGGTTATCACGCGCTCCTGGAATCCACGCAAATTGATCTGCGGGCGCTCAGCCTCAACGGGAAAATTTCGAATGGTATCCACCCGATTCTTAACCTCGTCCAAGGCCCGGTTAAGGTCGTAGTTATCGGAAATCAGCAACGACACAGAGCCGCTGTTGGAACTGGCTCGGGAGTCCATTTCCTCCAAACCTTCGAGATCGTACAGATTCTCTTCGAGACGCAGAACGATGGCTTCCTCGATTTCGGTCGGCGTGGAACCGCGGTACTGCACTTGAACTGTAATCGTTCGCGACGGATAGTCAGGATACTCCTGAAGAATCATCTTGTTAAGGGCGGAATAAACGCCGGCGCAAACGATGGCCACCATCAGGATGTTCGCGGCGACCCCGTTCCTCGTAAACCAATCAACTAGCTTATGCATGTATGGGAAAAAGATTGAATAAATCGGCGAAAAGTCGGGAGCAGCGGACAATCGTCCAAATGAAAGAGACCTGCTCCCGGCAAGTCGCCGGTAACAAACGCTCATTTTAAGGTGTCGGCTACGGCAGAGCGACACAAAATTTTCAAAAAAAATCGCGCACGCCACGGTGCGACCAACTACGGCGGCGCAGGCCGAGTGCCAACCAGGGTAGGACAGTCATCTTGCCTGTGAACAGAAGAGGAATCGACAGGCAAGATGCCTGCGCCACTCTTCTAATTGGGCACGCCGAGATCGCCCGCTACCCATCGAACTTAAGTACTTTCGAAGGAGGGAACTAGCCCTTCAACTCCGCTCAGGCTTACACCGGCCCTCCCTAGCCTTATTCTATTTCTTTCCGACCGATTCGAAGGAATCAGCCACATCGGCTAGCCCGCCGGTTTGCTCATAGCCGCGATCGACCGGTCGATCATACAATTTGCATAAGCCAACGCGGATGTCCTCGAAAATCATCGTTATGGTGGGTACAAGCAAGAGCGTGATGCATGTGGCGAAAGCGATCCCCCACCCGAGGGATACCGCCATCGGAATCAGGAATGCCGATTGCGAACTAGGGTCGAACATTAGTGGCAGCAACCCAAAGAAGGTGGTGAGCGAGGTCAGCAGAATGGGACGGAAACGGCGAACCCCTGCCAAACGGACGGCGTCGAACACAGTCATGCCTTTCTTAATCTGGCGATTGATGAAATCCACCATCACCAGGCTGTCGTTCACCACGACCCCCGACAAAGCCATCATACCCAGTAGTGAGAGCATAGATACTGATGAGGTCGGGCTGTTTCCTCTTCCAAACACTTCAAGCAACAAGAAATTCATGATCACATGTCCCAACAAGGCTCCAATGATCCCAAATGGAATCGCCGACATGACTATGAATGGCTGCGTGTAGCTCTTGAATGGAATCGCCAAGAGCACATAGATAGCGGCAATGACGAAATATACCCCTTTCAATAGCTCCGCATTATTCCGAGCTTGGTCCCTGGCTCGACCCTCTAGGCTAACAGCCATCCCCGAATAATTAGCGATCATCTCGGGAATCACGTTCTCATATAGATCCAACTCAATCGCATCCACATCGACCGTTTGCGTATCCGCATCCGCGGATACGCGTATAATGCGATTACGATTTATTCGCTGAATAGACGGCAAAGCTCTGCCCGGAACAACTTGGGCCACTTCTTCAAACGGCACCTCCGTGCCGTTTGCCGTGCGTATCATCATGGTGCGCAAAGCGGCCAGCGATCTACGTTCATCCCGCGGGTAGCGAACCATGACATTGACGTCGTCCCGCCCTCTCTGGATCTTCTGGGCTTCCGCGCCGAAGAAGGCTTGTCGTACTTGCGAAGCGAGCTGCTGAGCAGTCACACCAAGGTTGGTGGCTGCTGGTTTGAGCTCCAGCTCCAATTCTTCGGTAGACCGTTCGAAGGAATCTTCGATATCGTACAAGCCTTCGTATCCAGCCATCACCTTTTGCAATTCCTGGGAAACTTCCTTCAGATCGTCGATACTCGGTCCTTGCAACTGAATGGTCATGGCTCCCCCGCCACCGCGAGCAAAGGAAAAGGAAAAACGTTCCGCTTCCGGTATAGGAGGGACACGGTCGCGCAGAGCCAAAGTGATTTCACGGCTTCCGATAGGCACACCGGTTTCCTCAGGTGGCAGCATTTCGACCACGAGTTCGCCATTTTCTGCGACGCCCGCTGGTGGTCCACGGCTCCCGCGAGGACCGCCACCACCAAAGGGGTTTCCTCCAGCCGTGGCGAAGACGTCAGTTATAATCGGCCTTCCATATTCCTCTTCGAGCTCCTTTTTATAAGCGAGAGCATGCTTTTCGATTTCGTCGATCTTGCTCTTGGTGACCTCGAAGGTCGTTCCTGCAGGCATTTGCAAGGCCACTTGCACCTGGTCGCGCGGTAGACGAGGAAAGGAACTGTAAGGAAGTCGATCGCCGGCAATGTAGCCTACGAATACGAGGAGAATGGCTATGAACAAAGCGGCTGCTCCATAGCGGAAATTAAGGCAAAACTCTAATGCTGGACGGTAGTATTTAAGAATCAATGACTCTAAGCCATTGGCGAAGAAGCGCTGGATTCTCACCAGCAGTTTGTTTTCGTCATCCGCTGTTCCCAGGTTTTTGCAATGCTTCAAGTGGGCCGGCAATATGAGCTTCGATTCAACAAGGGAGAAAAAGAGGACAGGCACGACCACAATCGGGATCATCTTGAAGAAATTGCCCCGAAGCCCGGTCATCATAGCGATGGGAGCGAAAGCCACCATGGTGGTCAAAACGCCGAAAATAACGGGTATCGCCACTTCTTGCGTACCTTTGATCGCAGCGTCTAAAGGGCTCGCTCCCCGTTGCATATGCTGATAGACATTCTCCCCCGTGACGATGGCGTCGTCTACCACGATACCTAGAACGAGAATAAAGGCGAAGAGCGTGATCAGGTTTAGAGAGACGCCCATAATCGGGAGAAGGAAAAACGATCCTGAGAATGCAATCGGAATGCCCAACGAAACCCAGAACGCCAATGTGGGCCGGAGGAACAAAGAAAGGATTACGATAACCAGGCAAAATCCCATTATAGCGCTGTTTCTCAGAGTTAGAAGACGGGCTTTGATTCTTCCCGAATCGTCCTGCCAATAACCAAGGGTTATGCCATCGGGCAAACGCTCCTGCTTCTCGAGGATGTATTCTTTGACCGTATCTCCAATATCGATGGCGCTTTGGTCGCCGGTCCGAAAAACATCCACCGCTATCGCCCGATTTCCATTAAAACGAGCCTCGATGGGCATTTCGTCGAATCCGTCTTGCACAATTGCTATATCCCCCAAGGTGATACGCGTTCCGTCAGAGGTAGTTAGTACGGGGACTTCAGCAAATTCAGCCTGTGTATAAGCCTGTTGGGAAGTCCGCAGAAGAATGTTGCCGCCATCGGTTTTGATGCTCCCGGCCGACAGATCTACTGAATGGCTCCGAACCGCCCGAACCACTTGATCGAAGGTCAGGCCATATTTTCTCAGCGTCGCCTCAGGTACTTCGATGGCGATTTCATAGGGGCGTACTGCCTTCAACGCCGTCAGCGAAATGCTTTCCAAGCCCCCGAGTTCGTCCCGAATCTCCTCGCCGAGACGCTTCATTTCGAACTCGCTCAGATCCCCGGAAACCACCACCGTGATCACACGTTCCTGCAATCCGGCCAAAGAAATCTGCGGGCGCTCCGCTTCCATGGGGAAGGTGCGAATGGTGTCGACCCGATTTTTGACTTCGTCGAGAGCCCGATTGATATCGTAATTATCGGAAATCAGCAGGGACACTCTTCCGCTGCTCCCGGACGCCCGAGATTCCATTTCCTCGAGGCCTTCCAAATCGAAAAGATTCTCTTCCAGCCGCAGAACAATGGCCTCCTCGATTTCGGTCGGCGTGGAACCGCGATACTGCACCTGCACGGTGATCGTTCGGGATGGGTAATCCGGATACTCCTGCAGGATGATCTTATTGAGTCCGGAATAAATTCCAGCAGCTACAATCGACACCATCAATATGTTGGCAGCGACTGCATTTTTGGTGAACCATTCGATTAACTTGTGCATGATGGACGTGGGTTGTTTCTTTGATCAGTCATGGGCGGAAAACGTTTGTCCGTTCGAAAGTCGACTCCATCAGGCAGGCAATGGGAACCGATTTAGCTCGGGCAATCAATACGAGTTGTATATTCTAAAAAGACGTTCTGTTGAGATTCTGCAGGCATTCCTATCAGCAGTTATTGAAGCAAACTAGATGGGTCTATCAGCAAAACCTAACACCAATTTCGCGGTTTCTCATGTTTGATAGCCATAAAAAGTGACCGTAATATCAATATAAATGAATAGCGTCCAACTTTAGAATCCTCGGCCGCCACCGCCTCCACGGCTCCCGCCGCTGCCAGGCCCTCCACGGCCTCCGGCAGGCAGTTCAACACCATTGGCTTCGGCCCACTCGCGAACTTCGCCCATAATCGGGCGCATTTGGGTGAAATCGCCAGACTCTTTAACAGCTAATAGTTTGGACTTCAGGTCGTCAGGCAACTTATCCCCTGCCGCGGCCACTATCGCGTCAATCCTCTCGCCTATGCCGCCAGCGCCAGCGCCACCACCCGCTGGGGGACGCGGTGGACGAGCTCGCGCTGGAGCGTCTTCTGCAGGAGCCTCTGCCACAATCGTAGCTCCCGATTCATCCTTGGCGTTTACCGGCCATCCTTCCAGCGCGTATGGCACTTCGGTTAAACAAAGTCGGTCTCCCTCCTTGAGGCCCTTGTTGACCACAATCACATCGTCCGTCTCCCAGGCGAGACCCACCTCGCGTCGAGTTAGGTAATTCTCGCTATCGATCAGTAGTACGAAGGCGTTTTCGCGCAGAAGAACGCGGGGAATGACAAATACATCCTCCAGGGTTTTACCTTCGATCTTAGCTTGAACGAAAGATCCCACTTTCAAAGGAGGCCGGCCATCGTCGGTCCTCCCATAGGGATTGCGAACCTGGGCGACCACGTAAAGTTGGCGGCTGCGAACATCGACGGAACCTTCCGCCCGCACGATTCTACCTCGCCATTGGTATGTTTCACCCCCTATCTTGGATTCGAGCGTGACAATCGGTCCTTCGCGAATCGACGGGTTTTCGCCGCGGTAGACGGAGGGCAGGTTTAGGAACGAAAACTGGGTAGCGGTCAGAGGGAGCCGTACTTCGGCTATATCCACGGCGTAAATACGGGCCAGCTGGTTTCCGGGAGAAATATATTGGCCCACGTCTACATTCTTGGACAGGATGCGCCCCGCATACGGAGCTCTGATTTTCGTGCGCTCCAAATTGCGTTTTGCCGTCCTCACCCGCGCTTCCGCCGATGCCGTGTTCGCCTTCGCTTGCCTCAGCTGCGGCTCCCGCAGCGTTAAGGGATTGGCTTCTTGGCCCGGGTTCAAGCGCTCCCAGTCGGTTTTGGCTTGTTCGTAGCGAGCCACTTCTTCGAACTCCCTCAATTGAGCCTGAGCTAATGCCGCCTCGGCCACGACCAATTCCGTTTGATAATCACTGTCATCGATTTCCAGTAGCACGTCGTCTTCTTCGAAGAAGGCCCCTTCACGAAAATTCTCACCGACATTGATAATCCGTCCTCTAATCTCGGGAATCAGCGTACTTGTCGTCCGAGCTTGAACGGTGCCTTGCGACTCCAGGACCACATCGTAAGTGGTTTTTTCGAGGTTTCGCGCAACCACCTCCGGCGTATTGACAAAATTGGGACGCTGCCTCGGTTCCGGGGCCGTGTGGACCAACCAAAAATAAGCTCCTATGCCAATCCCCAGGAGGACAAGCGGGAGAAGAATTTGCAGAAGACGTTTCATGATGAGCGATGTAAAGTTAAAGGATTCTTATTCGTCAGACTCGTTTTCGTTCGGAACATATCCTAATCCGCCTCCCAAAGACAGATAGAGGTCGATTCGAGACTGGATCCGCTGATTGGATACGCCAATTAACCCGCGCTGGGCGGTAATATTGCGGCGAACAGCGTCTAGAGCGGTCGTTATATCAGTAAGGCCGCGGCCATACTCTTCCCAGGCCAAGACCTCGGCAGCAGCCGATTCCTCAGCAGCGATTTTTTGAGATTCATAGTCGCGCTCGAAGGAGTCCTGATTCCCCAGAGCATTCTCGACTTCCCGGAAAGCGGTCAAAACAGAGCTAGCGTAATTGGCTAAGGCAACTTCGTAATTCGCTTTGGAGCGGCGAAAGTTGGCCCGCAACCGGCCTCCTTGAAACAAAGTTTGGGCGAAGGTAGCGCTCTGAGACCAGACTCGGAAATCCATAACTTCGATTATATCCTCAACTTCGCGAGCATTCGTGCCGCGGGACAAATTAATATTTAGAGACGGAATCCGTGCCTTGCTGGTCTCGAACTTCCGTTGCTCGCTGGCAGCCAATGACCGCTCGGCTGCTATAATGTCCGGGCGACGCAAAAGCAGCTCGGAAGGGATACCCGTTGGGATATTCTGCTGAAGCTCGGGAAAGCGCGATGCATAGTCATAGGTCGGGGACAGATCGTCGGCCGATTCATCGCTTTTACTCTCCGAATCTAGACCCCTAGCTTTGAGAATCTCATTGGCAGGGTACCGACCTAGAAGGGTTTCCAAGATCCGGGCTGACGACTCTTTGGCCCGCATTCGGGCTTCCAAAGTGCTTTGATTCGAGGCCACGTTGGCCCTGACGAGCCGCACATCGAGGGCTCGAGCGATGCCTCGCTTGAAATTCTCCTCTACGATTTGGGCGCCCGACTCCAGAGCCACCTGCGTTCTTTTGGCTAAGTCGTACTGCAAGTCGTCCTCGATGGCATTGTACCAAGCTTGAGCCACGCGACCCGCGATCGACAGCCTGGTGGCGTCATAAGTCGCTTTCGCCGACTGGATATCGGCTAAGTCTGCCTTGTAGCCGTTTCGCACGCGCCCCCAAAGATCGATTTCCCAGTTGAAGCGGAGGTTGATACCATAGGTCTCGGCTGTCGGCGTCTGCGAAATACCCGACGCATTGTTACGCCGATTCCGATTAACATTGGTCGTGCCTGTGAGCGACGGGTAGATGTTAGATCCAGCGAATCGCGATCCCTCTATAGAAGCTCGCAATCGGGCTTCCGCGGCTTGAAGGTTATAATTGTGAACAAAAGCTTCCTCGATAACGGACGCCAGATGGGGATCATTGAAATCGCGAATCCAGCCATTGGGGTCGAACTGCCCCCCGCCCAACTCCGACTTCCAGCTTTCCGGCATATCGATATCCAGCTTGTCCGACTGATTTTTCGGGGGGGAAATACAGCCAGCCAAAAGTAGAAACACTACGCTAGTGGAAAGGATTTTCAGGCTTGTCGCGCCACTGCTCTCATAATCACCGGTCGCCCTAGGCGAACCGAATCGATTCGTTTCATTTCTAATCAGCAAAACTGCCATGGAGATGTCGTTGAAAAATGGGAGGTATGTGATGACGTCGCTGTAGGATCAACATAGCAACGCGCTACCAATCCTTTCGGTTACACGGAGATTCTTGGACGCATTAGATTTGGCAACACTGGAAATGGGTTATTTTCGCGGACGTGAGGCCCGTGATCCACAGACACAGCCTCAAAGGCTTGCTCGACTGGGCATTCGGACGTCAAGAGCCCCGCCAGCAAACTGCAAAGCGAACTTAATCTTTGGCGATTTCCGCATAGGCCGCGGCATCCATCAAAGCCTCTAATTGAGAAGGATCAGAAAGCTTGATCTTGGCTATCCAGCCCTCCACGAAAGGCGATTGATTGACGATCTCCGGAGCGTCTTCTAAAGCCTGATTGCCTTCGATGATTTCCGCATCGACCGGCATGTAGAGATCCGACGCGGCTTTAACCGATTCCACAACCCCAAACGATGCCCCTGCCTCGAAACTGTCCCCATCTGTGGGAATCTCCACAAAAGTAATGTCTCCCAGGCTTTGCTGGGCAAAATCGGTAATGCCCACCAAGGCTTCATTATTTCCGAGCAGTTTCAGCCACTCATGGTCTTTAGTATATTTTAGGTCGTCGGGGAGGTTCATGCTCGAGGAAGTTGTCTCTGCTATAGGTCTCAATTTTACGGCGATACTCAAGGATTCAATTCAACAAATGGCGGCTTGGTCGGAATCAATGACAATTCGCTTCCCCGCAAGTCCACAGAAAGACTCGCCTCTAAAACCGCCGAGTCCACCCAGGCCGAGCCAATCGCTTCGTTGAGGATTGGAGAAAAAGCCCCCGAAACCACAGTCCCTACTTCTTGGCCTGCCGCCAATACCGGCGTTTCCGCTCGGACGATGCGCCGGCCCCCAGTCTTGAAATAGATGATGCGCCGCTTCGGCCCGGCTTCCCTCTCCTTCCGAATCGCCTCTTTGCCAATAAAGTCGGCCGCCTTTTTCAATTTCACCGTCCACATCAAATTGGCCTGTACCGGGGATATCATTTCACTGATCTCGTGCCCGTACAAAGCGTATCCCGCTTCCAATCGCAAACTGTCCCGAGCCCCCAGACCCGCAAGCTTCACGCTGTAAGGTTCACCCGCATTGACGATAGACCGAGCTAGAGACTCCGCGTCGCGAGGGGCTACAAACAACTCCACTCCCAGCTCACCCGTATATCCCGTGCGGCATACCAGACAGGAAACCCCAGCCACCTCCGATCCTTGAAATCGGTAGTAGCCCAAGTCATCGAGATTCATGGAAGTCAGGTTTTTTAGAATCTCCCTGGTTTCCGGGCCTTGCAAAGCCAGCAAAGCAAAGGAATCCGATACGTCCAAAATCTCGACATCAAAGTCGCCCCGTTTGGCGTTCAACCAGGCGACGTCCTTTTCAGCATTGGAAGCGTTAAGGCAAAGCAGGAATTCCTCGTCCGCTATGCGGTAGACCAGCAAGTCGTCTACTACTCCGCCATGCTCGTAACACATCAGAGTATACATCGCTTGACCGATAGCCATACCGGAAACGTCGTTGGTCAATACGGTATCGAGAAAGGCCTCAGCATCCGGACCTTCGATCGAGGCCTCTCCCATGTGACTGACATCGAACAAGCCCGCCGACGATCGTGTCGCCTTATGCTCGTCGATAATACTCTGGTACTGCACCGGCATACTCCACCCAGCGAAATCCACCATGCGGGCCCCATTGGCCACGTTAAATGCGTGAAGCGGCGTCTTCTTCAGTTCCGACATGCTAATTATTCCAAAATTCTAGCTTTCCTCGACAACCGGGTTGGCAAGCGTTCCGATCTTCTCGATTTCGACCTCCACCGTGTCCCCAGGTTTTAACCACAAAGGCGGTTTTCTAGCCGCGCCCACTCCATGAGGCGTTCCAGTTAGAATCACAGTCCCCGGAAGCAATGTCGCGCTGCCGCTCAAAAAGGCGATAATCTCAGGCACGCTAAAAATCATATCATCGGTTTTCCAATTCTGGACCGTTTCACCATTGACGCGGGTTTTGATCGACAAGGCGTTAGGATCCCCAAGTTCGTCCGCGGTGATCAAACGCGGGCCCAAGGGAGCGAAGGTGTCAAACCCTTTGCCTTTGCACCATTGGCCACCGCCTTTTTTCTTTTGCCAGTCCCTAGCGCTAACGTCGTTGCCGCAGGTATAGCCCAGTACGTAATCCAAGGCGTTTTCCACGGTTGCGTTCTTGCAGGTCTTCCCAATTACCGCAGCCAATTCGCATTCGTAGTCGACCTCCTCGCTAGCTAACTTTCTAGGCAATTCGATGGGATCGCCTGGATTTTGCAAGGCATTGCGCCCTTTGATGAATAGCACCGGGTATTTCGGGATAGTGGCGCCGGTCTCTTCGGCGTGAAATTTGTAGTTCAGGCCGATGCAAAGAATGATCTCCGGAACTACCGGAGCCAGTAGCTTTGCTATATCGGCAGGATCATCCGTCACGCGATGCTCACCGAAAATGCTTCCTTCAATTCGGAAACCGCCGCTTTCGCGTTCCTCGCCGTAGTGAATATTTCCTGACGTGTCTTGATATCTAATGATTTTCATATTGAAATTCCTGTTCCTCCCAAGCTTTATCGATCGTCCAAATTTACAATAATCGGGGACTTTCTCAACGCTTGCGGGCCAGGTAAACGCCGTCGCCCACCGATAGCAAGGTAGCATCCACCCGCTCATCGTCACGAATCTTCTCATTCAGTTCGCGTATGGACACCGTATCCGCATCTTGAAACGAGGGGTCCATCACCTGTCCGCCCCAGAGAGCATTGTCCACCACGATTAGTCCTCCCGAGCGCAGAAGACGCAAACAGGCCTCGTAGTAGGAATCGTAGTTCTCCTTGTCAGCATCGATGAAGGCGAAATCGAAGGCGCCAGATTGTCCACCCGCCTCAAGCCCAGCCAAGGTTTCCAAGGCAGGAGCAATCCTGAGGTCGATCTTGCTGGCCATTCCTGCTCTCACCCAAAAATCGCGAGCTATCGTTGTCCATTCCTCACTCAAATCGCAAGCAACCAAGACACCGTCATCCGGAAGCGCTTCCGCTACACTCCAGGCGCTGTATCCAGTGAATACTCCTATCTCCAGGGCTCGCTTGGCTCCGATGGATTTCGCCAGCAAGGCCATGAACTGCCCCTGCTCTGGTGTAATCTGCATCCGGGCATCGGGCAGCTTGGCGGTAGCCTCGCGTAGCTCTTTTTTCAAGGCCGATTCCCTCGAAGAAGCCGCTATGAGGTAATCGTATAGTTCAGGTCCCCTATCGACAAAACGCTTCGGCATACAGCGAATCTGCGACCGCTGTCCACTACGGCAATGTCAATCGGGGAAAAATCGAGAAATCTTTGGTAGCGCAGCGCTTCAACCCGCGCCCGTTGTGAGCTTCCATTCCAGAACGCGCGCTGTGCCACCGCGATACTTTTCAAAACCCACACCAGCGGGTCAACGTTTTTCAAATCAAAGGCCCTAGCCCTCAAGCTCACCACTCAATCCGTCCAAGCCATCCAAACTTTTTACGTTCCAGGCAGCCTGATATTCCCGAACGCCATCTTCACCTTTGCTCTCCGCCCACTTGAGCAAGACGTCGCGATCCTCCTTGAACACGTAGAGCGGGACCGAGTACCCACAGGAATCAATTATTCGTTCTACATCGACTTTTATGATCGATCGGGCCCCGGCAAATTCCTCAAAAGCGTGACTACGCTGAGCGTATTCGACACTTCCCTTTTCCAAAACGCTGCCCTTTCCATAAAATCGGAAAATCTTCGGAGGACCTTCGAAGGCGCACATCATGATCGTGATCCGCCCATTTTCTCTTAGGTGGGTAATCGTTTCCACACCACTACCGGTCAAATCGAGGTAGGCAATCGTTCGCTCATCCAAAACGCGAAAGGTGTCCAAACCCTTTGGCGAGCAATGGATCAGCCCGTCGCCAGACAAAAGAGCTTTGGAAACAAAGAAGAGTTTCTACTGCTCGACCCACTGGCGTATTTCGTCATCTATTAATGGATACTCTTTGCCCGTAGACCAATATTTACCCGAAACCGCCGGATAGTGTCCAAAAAAGTCAATGCTGCCCGGCTGATTGCTCGATCTCGGATTTAGCCGAATCTAGAATATTTCTCTCGCAGCCGCTAAACCTATTTTCGACAGTCAAGGACGCTACGATAAGGCAGATTTAACTTAATTACACAATCAGAATGCTGGCGGCTGCCAGTGCTCGTATTCCTTAGTTCCGTGCCAGGAGCTCCTACTGTCGGGAGATGGCTCATCACCAGCAGGCTTCAGAACCTTGGCAGGGGCTAGGTCGACCTCTTCGGCAGCGTAGCGCCAAAGCTGTTTCAAGGCCTCCACTTTTTCTGGCAGCTTGTCGGCGAGATCATTCAGTTCTACCCGATCATCGACGAGATTGTAGAGTTCCCACTTGTGACCATAGAAGCTCACCGCTTTCCAATCGTCCTGAATAATTGCCCGGCAATTTCCAAACTGGAAATAAAGCCAATCGTGTTCATCCCGCTTTTGTCCCGCGAAAAGCGGAGCCAGCGACTTGCCCTGCAGCGGAACAATCTTCTCGCCCCGGTACTTTTTTGGATACGTGGCTCCAGTTATGTCCGTAAAAGTGGCCATGACATCGATCAAATGTCCTGGGCTCGTCTCCCAAGCGCCCGGCTGATGGATCTTCCCTGGCCAGTTGACGATCAATGGAGAGGAAATCCCTCCTTCGTGTTGCGTTTGCTTATAATGCTTGAAAGGCGTATTGCCGACCGTGGCCCAACTGGCATCATAGAGATAATAGGAATCCGGCTTCCAAGGTGGAATCTGAGTCATACGGCTTCGCTCGAACGGACAGGCTCCGTTGTCGGAACACAGCAGAATCAGCGTATTTTCTCGAACGCCTCGCTCCTCCAGAAAATACAGCATCCGGCCAATACTCTGATCCACCCGGTCAACCATGGCAGCGTAAATCGCCATGCGAAAGCTCTCCATCTCGCGCTCTTCGGTCGAAAGCTCGTTCCAAGGCTTCATGTGTTCTGGAAGCGGAGGCAGCTCCATGTCGCTGGGAAAAAGCCCAAGTCGCTTTTGCTTGGCGAATCGGCGTTCGCGAATCGTCTCCCAGCCCACATCGTACTTGCCGATATATTTTTCGATGTCCGCCTTCGGAGCCTGAAGCGGGTAATGGGGAGCATTGTAGGCAATGTAGTGAAAAAATGGTTTTCCGGTGGCCAGGGATTTGTCGATGAATTCCATGGCGTAATCGACATTGGCATCGGTCAGGTAGAATTCTGGATCGAAATCATTCCACTTTTCTCCGTTGAACCGGAAGGAATCGTTGCCGATAAAGAAGTCGGTCGATCCAGAAAGGTGCCCAAAATACTGCTCGAACCCGTGATCCGTGGGCTCATCGTCTAGATGCCACTTGCCCGTCATCGACGTAGCGTATCCAGCTTCCCCCAACACCTCGGCTAGCGTTACCGAACGGTTCAACGCTTGGTCGCCGGCTTGAAAGGCGTACAGCCCCGTCAATAGGCAGATCCGGGAGGAGTGGCACTTGGCCGTGTTGTAGAACTGGGTGAAGCGCAGCCCTTCTTGAGCCAAGGTATCGATGTTCGGGGTCTCTATCTCGCTACCGTAACAACCGAAATCAGCATAGCCGAGATCATCCACCATCATCAGGAGGATGTTGGGGCGCTCAGCGTTCTGTCCGAATGCGAAGGGCAGACCAGAAAAACAGGCTAGAACGACCTTAAGGATCGGGAAAAGCGGGCGTTGAAAACTCATAGGACGGATTATCGGATTGAGAGTTCAAAATCGGGCCTTACGATCTCTCTAGCAACGAAAATCCGTTTTCTTCAGCAGTATAAAATTAGCAAAACGCTTCTTCGAATCGAAGACTTTGACGTCCCTAGCCTACTGCAACGTCCATCTAGGAGATGGCAACTAATCCAGCATATATTCTCTATGAGGGCTCGAAAAGGCGAAGGGTCGCGAACCTCCTGGCTGCTTGAGCGTGCTTACATATTGAATACTTTCAACTGATTCTGGAATCGCAATTCGAGCCTGAAATAGGCCTTTTCCCGCCGATTCCAAAGGCCTGCTCTCCCATTCATCATATTCGAATGCCAGCGTGTAAGGCTGATGCGATCAAAAGACCAGGAAAGCTGATTGTCCGTAGTAGCGATATTCTCAGGCAAACGGACTGTAACGACCAGAAAGGAGCCTTCCCGTTTTGACGAAATTTTGGGGCTTTGGGGAATTCGGCCCTCGCCAAAAAAGTGATAGCGGCAGAAAGCTTCCAGATTATGGACGACTTCAGGTTGAATTGTAACGCGACGGGAAAAGCCGGCATCGGCCGGGCCACCGTGCTGCCCACCAGGTACGATATAAATCGGGAAGTGCGGATACCGTTCTCCCAGCTCCAGCAGAGCTGGCATCACGCTGTCATTCGTCCCCACGTTGTAGAAATTGTCGAGCCCTCGGTGTTTGATGGAGGAAAGGTAAGCCGTGATCCGCGACGCGTCACATAGCCGATCGCTCAGCGTCTCTATGTCGGAAGCCGTCCACCGCTTCACCGTTACTTGCTCCAGTGTCAAACGCGTCGATTCGCGCCGGGCGAATCGTAGCTCCAAAGACTTGCGGATACCCGCCTCAACCGAATCTAGAAATGCACGGTTATCTTTCCGAATCCATTGCGGTCCTGCGCCTATTAGCTGCGATGGCGATCCCGGATTTCCCATTGGCGGGGATACAATCGGAGCGGTTCCTGTAAACCGGTCGTCGTGGATGCCCGCCACCGCCGATGCGATTCCGCGTTTGGAACAGCCACTGGAAACAACCTTGGCAGGCATAAAACGCTCCTTTTCGACTACCGCTGCGGTAAGTCCTCTCATCTGCCTCATCCCCCAAATCCACGCGCTCGAGTAGCGAGGGCTGCGAGTTTCCAGAAGGTGGGTCTTCATTCCCGTGCGCAACATTCCCGCCGGGACCATCGCATCGATATCGCCCATCACGACGAGCACAACTCCAACACCCTTTTCATTAGCGAGGCGCAATGCCGACCCACTGGGTGTAGCCATGCGATTTCTCAAAGGCATGTTGCCCACGAAGATATTGCGACACGGTAGTTGGCTCGCCTCTGACGGAGCATTCAAGTTCACTGGGATACGGACCGGTTGCCCCGGCCACCAGTCAGCAACGGTAATTTCAATTAGCTTCTGCTGGATCTCCAGATGCTCGGGGTGCGGGCGCCAATCCTACAGCACTCGGGTTTCCAAAGTTCCCGAATCTCGAATGCTGGCCATATCGAATAATTCCGAGTTGTCGCTTGCGAGAGATGCCGTAGCGATACAACAAACGGAACACCAAGCTGCAATGCAGCAGTGCAGGATAAAAAGGCTTCTTACCATAGGTCTTCAATCTCTAGCTTACGTCAGCTGGATCTCGATAGAGATTTCGGAATCCAGCCGACTCGAGAAACTTGCCTACATTCTTCATCCTCTCCGTCTCCATCGCTTGACCGATACCCATATACCGGTGATGACAAGTACGGTTCCGACCCCCGAAAAGATGCCCCAAACTATTCGCGCGAAAAGATGATACGGACCGAGCGTGTGCAATCGCCCGAAATTCTTTCGATACCAGGTGAACGGGCCCGCAAGCTCTACATCCGCTTGTTTTATTTCTCTTCCGGTATAGGGGTCGATGAATATCCTAAGAGTCTTCCCGTTCTCAGTGTAGAAAAAGGCGTGCGCGCTCGCTTCCCCGTTAGATGGCTGATAGCCCGTCCAGCGAGCGTCGCCCATTAGCGCAACCGCGGTCTCCACGATTGTTCCAGCCCCCAATTTTTCCGCATTGGCCGGGACAACAACTGTCGGGCGTTCTTGCTGAGTGGGAGATCCTTGTATATCTTCCAATAGAGGCCAGATGTGTCGTCCCCAAGTAAAGGTAATGCCCGTGATCGCCATGATGATGAGCGGGGCCATGGCCACCAATCCCAAGGCGTTGTGCCAATCTAGGGCCTGGCCTCTTTTTAAGGCCCGAACAAAAGTTCGCCCCCGCAACGGCCACCAAAGAACGAGGCCAATAACGCAGGTGATGGCCAATACCAGCGAGCTGATAGCAGCTATCTGCTGACCCAATCGACCAGCCGCTAGATGGCGATGAATATCGATCATCAAATGGCTAATTGAAAATCCGTCCGACATCCAAGTAAGCGCTCCCGTGTAAGGATTGAGAAATACGCGCCCTCCACGATTGCCATCCGGCCTTAGCTCTGTGCAGTAAGCGCTGTACGAGTGCTCTGGTGAGCGCGGAATGCCCAGATGGTTCACCCGCAACGGCGGATCCGCCGATTGGTAGGCATTCAATACTTCCGCCACTGATAGCGGCGAATCGGTCACATCTAATTGAAAATGCTCCTTATGCTCCCAGCGAAAGAGATCGCCTTCAAACACGAGAATCGTCCCGGTCAGGCAAACCAAAGCGATCGGCAAGGCCGCAATCCAGCCAACCCAGAAATGAAGATGAAACCAAAATGAACGCTTTCTCTTATTGGATCCAGCTGTAGGGGCATCGGCGGATACATCGGTCATAGACCATCAAGATGGCCCTACTTTTCGCGACAATCAAGCCCGTAGGAGCGGGTTTACCCCGCGATAAGTGCCCACTGAAATCGCTGCCCTGCAGAATGCGAGCCGCTTCTACAGGATCCCGCTCTAGCGAGAACAGGACACCTAAGCCAGCATGATGCTTTTGAAGTTTTAACATCTTCCCGCTTTCGCGCGACTAGGAGTCCCTGTCTCCGCCAAGCGGAACATCCTAGCGGAGTATGAGCGATGTTCTAACTACAGCCAACTCCTGCCGCCCCGGCTACGCGGGAAGATCCCAGCCCCGACGCTTCGGGAATCTAGCGAGGAACGAGCGATGTTTGCTAATAATGATCTTAGACAGGCAGAATGCCTGTTCTATTTCCTCACACGCTCGTATTCTTTGTTCACCGCGTCGTCGCCCCAGCGATCGATAACCGCCCGCAAGGCGTCGTCGCTTTCCGGGAACCGGCCTTTGTCATCGGTCTCTAGGATCCAGCGATAAAGAATGTCGCGGTGATTGGCCAAAGCGACCTGGTGATCGCGATCGATGGAGTGGGCCAAATTCCTAGTCTCGTGCGGATCGGTCCACAAATCGTAGAATTCTTCCGCTGGACGCTCGTCGCTGAAGAAATGAGCCTGAGCCTCGTTCAGTTTCCCTGCCTTGTACTGGCCTTCCATAAATTTTAGCAGCTCCCAGTCGCTTCGGTAGTTAGGCTGCATATATGGCTTATCCGTCATAAAATTCCGGATATACTTATATCGTTTGGATGTAATAGCTCGGATTCGGTCGATGGTAAAATCGCAGCGATCGCGAGCGGAAACCACGAAATCGCGATGAAAGTCATCGGCTAGCAAGTCCATGCCATGCATATTGCCCGGCACCTGGATATCCGCTAAGGCAAGCGTTGTTGCGCTTATATCGATACCGCTGACCAAGTCATCGCGAACTGCATTATTTGGTATCCCAGGTCCGGCGAGTATGAAGGGCACCTTTATTCCTCCCTCGTAGAGAAACTGCTTGCTGCGAGGCAAACGGCTTCCGTGATCGGAGAAAAAGAAGATGATCGTGTTATCATAGAGTCCATCCCGTTTCAAGCCATCTACGATTTCGCTCAACTCGCGATCGAGCTCGAGAATCGTGTTGTAGTGGTAAGCGATCTCTTCGCGAATAATCGGATGGTCCGGGTAGATAGGAGGCACGCCGACATCCTCTGCTTTGACCACCGGCTTGGCGTTCGAGAACTTGCCACCCACCAGTTGGATCTGTCCAAAAAAGGGCTGTCCTTCTTTACGGCCGCTCCACTCCGTCCCGTTTTTAGCTCCTTTGTATCCATTGGCCCCATGGCGATGATAGAGCTCGCCGGGATCGAAGACAAAGTTGTAATGGAATTTGCCCTCATTGAAGGTGTAGTAGCCCGCCGTTCGCATGATCTCTGGCACGGTCTTGACGCCAATGTGATTGGGATCCCAGGTTTCCATGACATTGCCCCGCCAAACGGAGAATGAGCTGTAATGCTCGTGAGCCCCGATCGAGGTTTGGTACATCCCGGTAATCACAGCCGAACGAGTTGGCGAGCAAACACCCGAAGGCATGTAGGCCCGGTCGAAGCGGACACCTTCAGAAGCCAGCTTATCGATATTGGGCGTCTTCACCACGGTATCCCCGTAACAGCTCATCCAAGCATTGGTATCCTCTATGTAGATCCAGAGGATGTTCGGCTTGCTAGCGTTTTCCTCCAACGTCGGGACGTGAGAATTATCTCCCTGCGAGAAGGCAGCGTGGGTCCAAGCCAGAAGGGCAACGAGAAGAAGCGAAATTCTAATGTGATTCATCATGCCGCATTGACTAGCGCTATTCGCGTTGAGTGAGCAAAGGGAATTTTGCCGATGACGGGATACTCAAGCTTAATAAAGTAGCAGAGGCATCTTGACTGTATAAAGGGAAGGGTAAGGCAAGATACCTGTGCTGCTACAATCATGTCATCTACCGGTTAAGGTATTTGTTCACACTATGAGACATTTCGAAATATCTCCTCCTCCGCCAAAAAAGCGTTCCCCGAAACGAGGAACGCTCTGGAAAAGGGGAAATCGACCTTTCTATGAGTTAGCTCTTTTTCCCCTGGCTCTTACGATAGGCGTTCATCTTCTGAACGTTATCTTTCCCAACCGCCTCGCGAATCTTAGCGGCGAACTTGGAGTTAATCTCTTTAGCCGCAGCTTGGAGTTTCTCCTTGTCCTCCTTGTTGGCTTTGCGACTAGCCGTTAAGGCTTCTGTTTTCTCCGTGATTAGCTTTTTCAGGGCCGCAGTCTGATCGGCGCTGAGATCGCATTGCTCCGTCCACATAGCCATCTGCTTGTCGACTTGCTTCTGTGCGGCTTTACTTTGACCAAAGGACATCATCGGAGCGATGAATACCAAGGCTATTACGAATAGTTTTTGCATAGTTAATTAGGATTTTTGGTAACTCAGCTACGATAATAACGATTCATCGCAGCCTACCCATTTCGTCCGCAATGATACGTCTCGTCCAGCGTAAATCAATCGAAATTATCCCTGTTGTTACTAGAGCCTAATCCAAAAATCTGATGGCGAACAGATCCGCGTCCCTAAGGAAAATACGCAAACGGATTGGCTTGTCCGCCAACTCGGACACGTCCGTTCCATCAGCCCATCGGACCACTCGCTCGATCTCGTCGCCGAATATCGGCAAGCATTGATCCAACTCGTACCCCGGAAGCGGATTTCCGCGTTCGTCTTGGATCTCCACGCGAACCTCTCCCGCTGCCGAGCTCTCGTAGTTCAAGGTCAGCTCATCGCCCTTGAAAGTAAAAGCCTTCGTCAGAACTTCGCCTCCCTCGTAATCGGCCGACAGTGCGGCGAACCCGTCCGTACGAAGCGAATACCGTGTTAGGTGCGAGGCATCCTGACCGTAATATGAAATTCGATACAAATATAGCTCCCGGTCATTACCTCTCACTACCCCTAAAGCTGGAGTATTATCGCGAGCCACCCAATCCTGTACCGTTGGCCCCGGCCTAATGAATGCCTCCATAAAACGGCGATCGTATTGATTGCCGCCACGGGTCGTCATGAAGATGGAATCGCTGGAAGCTTTAGCATAGTCTGGATTATCCACCAGCGCCCGAGAGACCTCCTGCGACAGCGCTGCTTTGCTGGGGAAAAACCGCTTGGCCAGAGCGATGTAAATGTGGGGAGCCCGAAAGTACGGGTGAGTTCCGTTGGTGTAGAGATGTTCCTGCGGCGTGTTCCCGTATTCCATTTCCACTCGCGGCCCCCAATTGATAAAGTCCTCCGATGTCGTGCGGGCGATGGTTCGAAAGCCCGAATACCCCTCTCCCGTCCAGGTCCGGAAGTAGCAAATGTAGCGATTCTCGCTTTCCGACCAAAAAGCTACGTTGTGAGAATCGAACAACCCATCTGTAAAGAAGTAGCCATCGCTCATTTGTTCCCAATGTATTCCATCAGAAGATACAAAGGAAACGAGTCCATGCTTGTTTTCGCTGGCGATGGCTTTGAAACGCTGCTCCGGCGGCACTCCTGGCCGTGTATCAAGAAAGGGACTGAAATTGTGGGACCACAGATTTTCTTCCATGAGAACCACATTATTGTCCCTGGTCCCGTTGATTTCGTAGAGCCCAAGATTCGGTTTGCTCCA
>Ga0181593_10000942_pt1 | contig 26163 bp, 27 predicted proteins | sample 071ome_19_FD_133756 | JGI IMG/M metagenome (GOLD analysis project Ga0181593, IMG submission 133756) | Coastal salt marsh microbial communities from the Groves Creek Marsh, Skidaway Island, Georgia - 071413AT metaG (megahit assembly) | ecosystem: Environmental > Aquatic > Marine > Intertidal...
AAAACCCAACAAAATCAGTATGCGATTGACGCACGTCAATGCGTTCAGCGCCACCTAGTGAAAGACTCCATCGTACATTTATTGATGGAGGAACACATGTCACCGGGAGAAATGGCATACCTGGCTTTGGTGCTCACCGCAGTTATCGGATTTGCGGCATCTGTTGGGTTCGTGACCTGGTGGTCCCGTCGCTCGCATTGAGTTTGAATTCCTAGACTCTGACTTTCCATAGCCATCCCTTTCCACTCCGGATGGCAAAAAGAGAAGAGCGGTGCCCTCACACCGCTCTTCATTTTTTTCAACGAAATCTATTTTTTAACTGCCCATGTTCTGGATGGCATCCAGGACAAGCCCGGTTCCAATCGCGAGCAGAAGAATGTCATTGTCGACCCGCACATAACGGTAGCCGCGGGGCGGCGGACCGAGACGCACAATCACGTCGCGCGGGAGTTCATAATAGACAACGGTAGACGGCAGCCGTTCGCCAAGACGCCATTGCTTGGCGTGTCCCGGCGGACGGCAACCATTGCCTTTCTTGGCTAAGCCCGGCGGACAATGGCCGCGACTAAACCGAGGCTCATAATACTCGCGTACAACGACTCTGTCCGAGCGGCTGAAATGCGGCCAAACGTCAGCGTAAATCTCTCCGTTCTTGCCGCCTTGCACGCGATGGGGTGGATCGGCGAGCGATGAACCGCTCGTCGCTGCAAGCAATGTACCTGCCAGTATCACACCAAACTTGGTCTTCATCACGATTGCCTCCATAACAATGTGCAACGTGAGAATCCTGGAACCGTGAAATGGCGTACTGATGGCCGCAATAAGGCATATTGCGGCCACAATTTAACAAGGACGGTTGCAATAATTCATGTCATTACAGCCTATTGGCGAAGTCCCTGAATGAGAGCGATACAAGCTTGAAGATTTTTGTGGATGCGGACGCTTGTCCGGTGAAAGAAGAAACACTACGTGTCGCCGACCGGCATGGCATTGCAATGAGTTTGGTCAGTAACACATGGATGCGCGGACCTGATCATCCTCTGGTGGAGCGCATCACTGTCGCCGAAGGTCCGGACGCAGCCGACGACTGGATCGCCGAACGCGCATCCAAAGGCGATATCGTCATCACGGCCGACATCCCTCTTGCAGCACGCTGTGTTGAGAAAGGGGCCAAGGTACTCCGTCCGAACGGCAAACCATTGACGCAGGATGCCATCGGCATGGCTGTGGCCGTGCGCGATCTATCCGCTCACTTGCGCGAAACGGGCGAGATCACCGGGGGGCCGGCACCCTTCACCAAACAGGACCGCTCGCGCTTTCTGGACGTTCTGGAGACAACTGTTCAAGCGGCTAAACGCGGAAAGTGATTGACGGCACCCCCATAAGCGCGTACTGAGCGCGCGCCCGCCTGATGCGGGCAACATCTCGCGATACGCGCGCAGGTGCCCGCTCCGGCCTCAGGCCGCATGGCACCGTCTCCTGAGAAGTTTCATTCTCCCTCCCGTCGGTTGCGTGCCCACCGGGTTACAGCGGGCCGAACTCTGTCCATGCCGCCCTGGCGTTATCGCCGGTGGGCGCAAGGCTGTGCGAGCGCACCTGCGATTTATTGAAAGCTACAAAAACATATGACGACTTTTTCCGAGCTTGGATTGAACGACTCACTCCTGAAAGCGATTACGGCCGAGGGCTATACAACGCCGACTCCGATCCAAACCCAAGCGATCCCTTTCCTGCTCCAGGGCCGCGATGTGCTGGGCATCGCCCAGACCGGCACCGGCAAAACAGCGGCGTTTGCGCTGCCCATCCTGCAACGGCTCTCCGAGAAGAAGCGCCGCGCTCTGCCCAAAGGTGCCCGCGCCCTGATCCTGACGCCCACCCGTGAATTAGCCCTTCAGATCGATGAGGGCTTCAAGGCCTACGGCCGTCACTTCGGCATGAAACGTACCGTGATTTTCGGCGGCGTCGGGCAGAGACCCCAAGTGAACGCCATGCGTAACGGCACCGACATTCTGGTGGCCACGCCCGGGCGGTTGCTCGACCTGATGAATCAGAACCATGTGGATCTGCGTTCGGTCGAGATTTTGGTGCTCGATGAAGCCGACAGGATGCTGGACATGGGCTTCATCCGCGATGTGAAGACCATCACGTCAAAAGTACCTGCAGAACGACAGACCTTGCTGTTCTCAGCCACCATGCCGGGCTCGATCATATCCTTGGCAAAAGACCTGCTGAAGGATTTTGAGCGCGTGGAGATCACGCCGCAGTCGACCACTGTGGAGCGCATAGCCCAGCGGGTCATGCATGTCGCCCAGCACGACAAACGCCAGCTCCTTGCCGATCTGTTGAATGATGGTGCCATCACGCGCGCCATTGTGTTCACCCGTACCAAGCATGGTGCGAACCGGCTTTCTGAGCAGCTCCAGAAAGGCGGTGTTGCGGCGGACGCCATTCACGGCAATAAATCGCAGACCGCACGTCAGAAAAGCCTCGCGGCTTTCAAGACTGGTAAAGTACGCGTGCTTGTCGCCACGGACATCGCCGCGCGCGGCATCGACGTGGACAACATCTCCCACGTCATCAATTACGAACTGCCGTTGGAGCCGGAAAGCTATGTGCATCGCATTGGCCGGACGGCACGCGCGGGCACCGAAGGCATCGCCCTGTCCTTCTGCGATTCCAGTGAACGAGGTCAGCTTCGCGCTATTGAGCGTGCGATCCGCCAATCCATTCCCGTAGACGTGGCTCACGCCTACCATGCGCAATTCTCTGTCAACCAAGGCGACGCACAGCGCCCGACCGGGCGTCCGCAGAGAAAACGCTCGGGCAAGCCGCATCATCACCGCAGGAAACGCCCGAATAACGCAAAAAAACAGCGCGCGGCCTAGCTTCCGGCCGGTTGACCGGAAGCGGCCATCGCCTGATACTGAAATCGTCCAAGGGGTGCCCCAATGAGGGGGCTGAGAGGCCGCTGCGCAACGTCCTGGGAGGGCCGAGACAGCGGTAAACCCTTAGAACCTGATCCGGGTGATACCGGCGTAGGGATGGAATAGCCGTTCGATAAGCTCTCATCCTGAGCACGATACCCCGGATCTCCGGACGCCAATGCCGTCATAGGAGATCCATGATGAATATTATTTCCCGCCCGCAAGACCTGAAGGTCACCTCCGGACCGTTGCCCGCCTCCAAAAAGATTTATGTGCCGGGCAGGCAGCACAGCGATATCCGCGTGCCCATGCGCGAAATTGCGGTCGATCCTTCAGCCAACGAACCGCCAGTGCGTGTCTATGACACGTCCGGACCGTATTCAGATCCAAATGTGCAAACCGACATTCAGGTGGGCCTGAAACCGATCCGTACGCCTTGGATTCTGGCGCGCGGTGACGTGGAGGAAGTCGAAGGCCGCGAAGTCCGCCCGGAGGACAATGGACTGAAAACAGGTCAAGCCAGCGACGTACCGGTGTTCGACCGCGCGGGACGCAAACCCTTGCGCGGAAAGCCGGGCCAGGCTGTGACCCAGCTTGCCTATGCCCGCGCAGGCATCATCACACCGGAGATGGAATACATCGCGGTTCGTGAAAACCTGGGCCGCGAAGAGGCTTTGAAGAAAGCACGCGACGGCGAAAGCTTCGGCGCCGCTATTCCCGATCACGTCTCGCCTGAATTTGTGCGCGACGAAGTAGCACGCGGCCGCGCCATCATCCCCGCCAACATCAACCACCCGGAATCAGAGCCGATGATCATCGGCCGGAATTTCCTGGTGAAGATCAACGCCAACATCGGCAACTCTGCCGTCACGTCCTCCGTGGCCGAGGAAGTCGAGAAGATGGTGTGGTCGATCCGCTGGGGCGGCGACACGGTCATGGACCTGTCCACGGGCCGCAATATCCACACCATCCGCGAATGGATCATCCGCAATTCGCCGGTGCCCATCGGCACCGTGCCGATCTATCAGGCGCTGGAAAAGGTCGGCGGCGTCGCCGAGGACCTGACTTGGGAGTTGTTCCGCGACACATTGATCGAACAAGCGGAACAGGGCGTGGATTACTTCACCATTCACGCCGGCGTGCGCCTGCCGTACGTACCACTGACTGCGAAACGGACCACCGGCATCGTCAGCCGCGGCGGCTCGATCATGGCCAAGTGGTGCCTCGCCCATCACAAGGAAAGTTTCCTCTACACCAACTTCGAGGAAATCTGCGAGATCATGAAAGCCTATGACATTTCATTCTCGCTGGGCGACGGACTGCGTCCCGGCTCCATCGCCGATGCCAACGACGAAGCCCAATTCGCCGAGTTGGAAACCCTGGGTGAGTTGACCCAGGTGGCCTGGAAGCACGATGTGCAGACGATGATCGAGGGCCCGGGCCATGTGCCCATGCACAAGATCAAGGAGAACATGGACAAGCAGCTTAAGGAATGCGGCGAAGCTCCTTTCTATACGCTTGGCCCGCTGACGACCGATATCGCCCCTGGGTATGACCACATCACCAGTGCGATTGGCGCGGCGATGATTGGGTGGTTCGGCACCGCCATGCTGTGCTACGTCACGCCGAAAGAACACTTGGGTTTGCCCGACAGGGATGACGTCAAGACCGGGGTGATCACATACAAAATCGCCGCCCATGCCGCCGATTTGGCAAAGGGACACCCTGCCGCCCAAATCCGCGACGATGCCCTGTCGCGGGCCCGCTTCGAGTTCCGTTGGCGAGACCAGTTCAACCTGAGTCTCGATCCGGAAACCGCGGAACATTTTCATGATCAGACCCTTCCGGCGGAAGGGGCGAAGGTCGCGCACTTCTGTTCCATGTGTGGGCCGAAGTTCTGCTCCATGAAGATCAGTCAGGAAGTGCGGGATTACGCCGAGAAGGGTATGGCGGAAATGTCTGAAGCCTTTAAACAGGGCGGCAGTCAGATTTACCGTAAGGCTGACGACGCGACCTGATTCATAGGCGATTATGGCGGAAGTTGAATTGCGAGCTAAGCCGGGCGACCGGGTAAATGATGCTAAATTCCATCGCGTATCTGACTTGCGAGCTCAGGGGCCGAGACCTTGACTCCCGGCTGCTCATTGCCGCGCATCTGCTAAAGCTCGGGCATGCCGTTGTCGTTGGACAACAATGGTCGTTGATCAACAACGCCAAGACAGCCCCCACGGGCTGCTTTCTCTTTAAAACCGCCAACCACTATCAGACGGCGGGCATGGCGCGCGTCAAGCGGCGCGGGCATGCCGTTGTCGCATCTGACGAGGAAGCGTTGCCTTCAAACGAGATCCTCGCGACGGCAACTGTCGATGGCGCCACATTCCAATATTGCGATTTATTTCTTGCGATCAACGAGCCGCATCGCCGCGCCGTTGTGCGTGCGTTCCCTCAGGCAAAGGAAAGTATCACAATAACCGGTTCGGCACGCCTTGATCTTCTCCGCGCCATCAAGACCGACCGCCCTCATAAGCGGGATTACATACTGTTGAATACCGTTTTCGGTAGGACAAACAGTGTGCTTGGTAGCGTCGATCGTGCCGTGCAGATGTGGGTTACCGGGATCGGCCTTGATCTCAACGATCCGGCACAGGCGCAGATGGTTCTAAACCGGTTGAAATACGAAGAAATGGCACTGTCCGAAACCATTGCCATTATCGACTGGCTGATTGAGGCCACGGAACTGGACGTTGTCGTTCGCCCGCACCCTGCGGAAAATCCCGATTTTTGGACTGAACGGTACCGAGATAACGCGCGCGTGCTTGTCGTCAAGAAGTCCGATCCCGTCGCATGGATTCAACATGCACGGCTCTTGATCCACAGCGATTCTACCACTGGTATCGAGGCGGCCTTACTTGGTACGCCGACGATCAACCTCTCACCCGACGATGCTTGGGCAAAGCGCCTCATTCTGCGGGACGTGAATTTTTCGGTCACGTCGGCGCAACAGGCAAAAGAGTCAATCGAAGAGCATCTCAAAAGAAACGATGGTCCACTTCGAAAAGCTGCAAAACGCGATCTCTTTCCGGACAATTGCGCCGAGAAAACCGCATTGGCAATTGCCAGCCTATTGCCACGGCCGGCACCCCTTCCTCAATTCAAGTGGGTTCAAAGGCAACGTACCGACGTGCAAAAAGGCAAGTTCACAGTTTCGCGCGACGAATGCGCTGCCGCGATTGAACGGATTTTTCCAATTGCCGGCTTGCAGGGGGGTAATTTCGTGGAGCTGGAGGACTCGGTGTTTCTACTGTTGTCCTGAGCCAATGGTAATGCTGCTTTCGACCGTTGCCGAAAAGCTGGCAGACCATATAAATATTCGAGGCGGCGGAGAGAGAGGCTCCTATCATATCATGCTGCTGCAGGAGCGCGGCTACGTCCGTGGTTGCCGGGGCAAAGGTGATCTTCATTGACAAAAGTGCAACAAGCAGGAAATACGCTGCGCAGGAAAATTGTGAGGGTCGTTCTGTGGGCGCTGGCAACTACCCTGCTGGCGCCCGCCATTTTAGTGCTGATCTACAGAGTTATCCCGCCGCCGGTTACACCGCTCATGATCATCCGCGCCTGGGACGGGCATCCCCGCGAATATAGCTGGATTGCCCTAGATCACATATCACCCCAACTGGCGCGGGCCGTAATTGCATCTGAAGACCAGAGTTTTTGTTCCCACGCCGGCTTCGATATTAAGGCCATCAAGAAAGCTTGGCAGGAGTACGGCGACGGAAGCCTGCGCGGCGGCAGCACCATTAGCCAGCAAACCGCAAAAAACGCATTCCTGTGGCCGGGGCGTACATGGATACGCAAAGGCCTTGAGACTTGGATGACGTTTTACGTGGAGGCGCTGTGGAGCAAAAGCCGTATTCTGGAGATGTACTTGAATATCGCCGAGTGGGGACCTGGCGTGTACGGCGCGGAGGCCGCGGCCCGGCATCACTTCGACAAAAGCGCCGCTGACCTCAGCCCATATGAAGGCGCGCTGCTCGCGACAATTTTGCCAAGTCCGCTCAAATGGTCCGCCTCGGAACCAGGCCCATATGTTCAGTCTCGCTCACGGGTAATTTTGGGGCGGGCCGCACGTCTCGGTCCGTTGGCAAATTGCCTGTATCCAAACTGAGCGAGAAATTGATGCTCATCAAAGCATGTTCCTTTCTGAATGGTAGGACAGGGCTTCGTGGTGTAGGGCACCGGAGGCCAAAATGGATGCGGCTATCAATCAACAAATTCTAAAGCTGCTGGGCGCACACCGTATTATGACGGTCGCAACTCTAAGACCCGACGGCTGGCCGCAGGCGACAACGGTTGGTTACGCCAATGACGGTCTGACGCTTTACTTCTTATGCGGTCTCGATAGTCAGAAGGCGGCGAATCTTGCCCGAGACGACCGGATTTCTCTGACAATTGATCAAGACACAGACCAGGTTATGGACATCACCGGATTGTCCATGGCCGCTCATGCCCGGGCGGTGACCGACACGGCCGAAGCAACAAAAGCGATGGAATTGCTCTTTGCACGATACCCGGAGCAAAAGGGTTTCTCCCTGCCCATGCCCAAACCTGAGGATGTCCGAATTTTTTCAGTGATGCCTGTCGTTATATCCGTTCTCGATTACTCGAACGGCTTCGCGCACACCGATCTTGTTACATGCTGATCGATAACGTCTATCAACTTCGGATTAATACGGTATTTTTTAAATAACGATTCCCGCTGTTTCATTATCGAGCAGGCGCATGATGGACAGGGCAGCCATGTGCGAGGTTTTGGGATTGTCCGGTGACGGGTTGGCGTTGATGGAGAGGGTCATAGAGCCGAAAGCGCCTTCTGCCTCTAGGTGGTGGGTATTCCGATCCACGGTCGGGTCGGCAACAAGCTCGACCTTGGTGTCCTCAAAGCCTACACCGGCGATGGCCGCTGTGGCGGCAACGTTGGCATTTTTGGGAAAAATCAGCGCCGCCTCGCGCGCATTACCGGAGAAGATTACGGTCGGTGTCCTGATGGCGCTCAAATCGTGAGATTTTTCAGCCGGCGTGCCTGACCAAGCGCGGGGTGGTTTGCTCGAGCGCAACTTTACGCGTGCTAGCCCTGCGAGCCGTCCGGAGGACAACGCATCAACCCCAGGCAACGCACCGGCCGGCAATTTGATTTTGGCGGTCGAATTGGCCGCCGCCGACTTCAAAGACTTGAACAGATGCTCGTCGGCGAGCGAGCCCGTTGATACGATGATTTGATCGACACCGCGTTCGAGAACCGGAACCGCATAAGACGATACGGCATCGTGTCCGGCGCACTCGACGACAAGGTCCGGTTCGAAGGCTAGAAACTGCTCGAATGTGTAAACGACCGGATGATCGCCGACAGAGTCCTTGTCTTCACTGAGGCCTAGAGCGCCGACGATCTCGTAGCGATTTAGCCGCTCGGCACAAAAATTTGAGATGAGCCTAGCAATGGCACCGTTGCCGATGAGTGCAATTTTCAAAATACTGTTCCTTGAGAGTTTTCGATACGCGGCGAGAGTTTTCTATCACGCCAGGATGCGCCGATAGAAGCTATCGAGTACCCGAAAATACAGTGCATCTTTCAGCACGTCATCTTCAACGCCCGCATCAATATTTGGGTTATCGTTCACCTCGATCACGAATAACCCCCTATCGGTTTGCTTAATATCAACGCCATAGAGATTGTCGCCGATCAACGTTGTCGCATTTGTGGCCAGTTCAATCACACCTGCAGGAACCTGTTCGACTCCAAAGGTAACCGAGTCCCCAGAGGTCGCACGGCCCGACGCGGAGTGCTTGTAAATTTGCCAGTGATTGCGCGCCATCTTGTATTGGACGGCGAACAGTGGTTTGCCGTCCAGCATGCCAATGCGCCAGTCGTATTCCGTATAGAGAAATTCTTGAGCGATGATGATGTCGGAAGATTTGAGCATCTCCAGAGCTTTACGCTTGAACGCATCAACCGAATCAACCTTAAACACACCCGTCGAGAATGAGCCGTCCGGGATTTTCAGCACCAACGGAAACTCGAATTGATCCAGCAGCTGCTCGTCGAGAAACCTCTTATCGATGATCCACGTTTGCGGCGTGGGCACATCGTTAGCTGCAAACAGTTCATGCATGAACACTTTGTTTGCGCATCTCAATATATCGGCGGGCGCATCAATCACCTCCAGGCCTTCTTCCGCTGCTTTGACCGCGAAACGATACGTATGGTGATGGATGGCGGTGGTCTCACGGATAAATAGCGCATCATATTGAGGCACAAGGGAGTAGTCGCGTTTGCGAATCAAATCCACGGCGAGGCCCATGGATTCACCGATGCGAACGAACTTTTCCAGGGCGCGTTTATTCGATGGTGGTCTTTTTTCCTTGGGGTCATAGAGAATAGCCAAGCTGTAGCGCGGGGTACGATGGGATTTTGCCGGGCGCCAGCCGACCTTTAGATAAGCGGCCAGAGCCTTTTCAAACGCCGCGTCCTGGTCCGGTTTTATATCATTGATGGACAGCCGACTGACGGTTGTCAGAATCCACTCACCGTCGCGGTTTGCCGCCCGCAGCTTTAAAATGGGTGCACGAAAAAGGTCAAAGGCCTGCCGTGCAAGCCGCTCGAAACGGGTATCCTCGCAATGTCCGAACAGTATCGTAAGAACAAGCGATTTTTCATCCGCAAGCGTGCTACTGCGCTTCAGTATGCGGCGAAGCGAGCGCTCCAGCGGATCCAACATCGTTCCGCCTTCGTCGTGCAAATGCAAATCCGCTATTGTGCTGATTGACGGCAGGATGCGGTGGCCGCGCGCCTGGGCAAGTAAAGAGCAATAGTACCCGAAGCCCAAGTATTGGTAATCGCCGCTCAGGTTGAGGATGGTCGCGTTTTTGAACGAGGCGTCCGGCGGGAGTTTAATGTAGTCGCGGGTTCGCATCAGAGTGGCCCCCTTGGCGTCCCAGCGGAAATCCTTCAGCCGATTGACGAGAATAACAACCTTCGATGCTTTCATGTGCGACCCATTGATCCGCGTGCGGTAAATCGCTTTTCAAGGCGTACCGCCGCCATGCCGTCTTCGTAGTAAGCCCCAATCACGACTTTTGCCGTGTACCCAGCATCCAAATACATTGCGCGCGCTGCGGTATTGTCCGCTCTGACTTCTAAGCGCACGGCCAAGCAGCCCCTTTTTCGCGCGACACCTTCCGACGCTTCAAGAAGTGCACGGCCCACGCCGCGCCCGCGCGCCGCCCTGTCCACCGCTATGGAATACAAGCGCGCAACCAAGCTGTTTTTTCGAAACAAAATTAAAGCGTAGCCAAGACACGACTTCTGAGTTTCGGCAACAAGTACTTTCGCGGAAGGCCTATTCAGGAAACGTTGAAGACTGCGCAGACTGAGCTTGTCGCCAGTAAAAGATGTCTCTTCAAGGATGCAAAGCGCCGACAAGTCAGATGGCCGGGCCGCGCGAATGGACATCGAAAAACGGCGGCCCTTGTTTTGGGGAACTGCCGCATTATTGGGCTTTTTTTTTCGTCCTCCGGACTTATCCGGCCAAACCTTTGAGTTTTTCGGCATATGTTCGAATGCGCTGTGCGTTCTTGCCGACGTCACTGAGACCAACACGGGAGACCGACCTAACATCGACAACACTGCCGATGCCCTCGGGCCTAATCCGAATCACGATGTCATCAATGAAGCCGTACCACGTCGTCTGGTCCCAGGCTTCAATCCGCCCGCACTCCTTATCGGCAGCGATAACGGTCCAGCCCAGATCCTCGACGGCGGCAAGAGCCATATCAAAACCATCATAAAAAGACACGCCCCATAATTCGATGGGCTGAACATCCGGATAAGCTGCCTTTTGGGCCTCAGGAACATTGATTGTGCGTTCTCCGAGCTTGACCTCAGCCACATATTCCGCCGGGTTTGGCGCGCCGGTCGCCTCACGCAACGCCAGAGCCGCCTCGAAGGCCGGCGGATTCTCAAGGTCTGTCGTGATGTCGTGAATAGGCGGCACGGACCGGGCCGTTGCCTGCATGGAGTATGGAACGTAAAAAGCGATGATGCCGATCACGAGACCGATAGCCGCCAAGGCGGACCGGGAAAGAAATTCAGCTCGATAAATAAAGGCGGACACCGCAAGCGCGACCAGGCAGATCACACCGCCCCCGACGGCAATCATCGCGCCATACCGCAAAATGCTAAAAGCGAACCCGCGATCCCAAAGATCGAGCCTGTATCCCGTCCCCGACCCAATCGCCACCAACGCGCCAAGCACTGCGATCGCGAGGCCGGCCAGCGCAATGCGGTCATGATTGCGCTCAAGCCAAGTGGTTTGCGATGCTTCAGCCATCACCGTCCTCCTAAGTTGACCGAATTTGGCCTGTAGATGGGGAAGGCTTAGCCTTCCATATTCCTCAGAGTCTGCACATACGTACGAATGCGCTGAGCATTCTTACCGACATCGCTTCCGCCGACCCGAGAAACGGACCTAACGTCAACAATGCTTCCGATCCCCTCGGGCCGGACGCGAATGACGACGTCGTCTATAAAGCCCATAAAGGTGGTCTTATCCCAGGCTTCGATGCGCCCCTCTTCCTTATCGGCGGCAACAATCGTCCACCCCTGCCGTTCAGCAGCCGCCAGCGCCAAATCAAACGCCTCGTAAAATCCCCGGCCCTGAATCTCAACCGGCTGGATATCCGGGTACCCTTTGGCTTGTTCTTCGGGAACATTCAGAACTGTGCCGCGCGTTTCGTATTCAATAAGGTACTCGGCCGTGTTTGGCGCATCGGCCCGCAACGGAAGAATGTCCACGAATTTTGGCGGGTCAGCCGTATCGGTGCTGATGTCATGGATAGGAGGAACGGACGCGCCCAACTGTTGCTGGGCGTACGGAATATAAACCGCGATACCACCGACAATTAGACCAAAAACCGGCAACGCCGCCTTAGCCAAAAACTCTCCTTTGTATAGAAAAAGAGCAAGCACTATAGACGCAATGCACAGCACGACACCGGCTGCGGAGATGTATGCTCCCCAAGGCAACAGCGTGAAGAGCGACGTCAAAAGCTGGACCACGCCCATGCGGTACAGCACACCCGCCGACAGACCCACCAGAACGCCAAGTATCGCGACCGTAAAGCTCAATAGAGCAATACGCCCATAATTTCGTGCCAGCCACCCCGGTTGCGCAGCTTCGGACATCGTGATCCCTCCTCGAATCATCTGCCCTTCTTGAGACGACGCTCCAAATGTTCGAGCCGGTCCGCCCCCCAGAAAGGCTCCCCTTCCAGAACCATATACGGCGCCCCGATCATACCGTCTGCCTTGGCCGTGTCCACGGCAGTCAGCACGGCCTGTTTTGCGGCTTTGTCGGACGCGGCGGCCGCAATCTCGGCCTCGGTTACACCTGCAATGCCCGCACATGCTTCGAGGATATCGGCGGGCGTGCCGACAGAGCGCCCACGACCAAACACCGCCAGGGTCACGGCTTTGGCGTAGCGCCGGGCAAGGGCGGGGTCTTTTGCTTTGAGTTTCCAAAATGCCAGACGGGCTAGTTTGACCGGCGGGGGGAAATTGTCCGGCAGTTTGGAGGGAAGCCCGGCCAACTCGCAGCTTCTGGCGTAGTCCACCGCGAGGTATTTGAGTTTGGCCGGAATCATGGGCGGCGGCGTTATGCCCTGATCATTGAAAATATGAATCAGTGATACGGCGATCCAATCCACATCCCGGCCATATCGGGCGGCAAGGTCATCGATCTGCTGAGCGGCAATGTACGAAAACGTGGAGTTGAAATCGAAATAGAATCGAATGGGCTCGGCCACGGTGCTTAACTCCGAAATGACGTTCGGAAATTATCACGACACAATTCTAAATACCCAGAGCACGATGCGCATAGCGCCTATGCGCGCTAAGATTTAGGCGATGGAGGCAACGGCCCGCTGCGCCATGACGCCGACCAGGTGCGCGCGGTACTCTGCCGTTGCATGCAAATCTTCGTTTAAATCCGCCGCAGGCACAGCAATGCCCTTCAACGCATCGTCACTAAAGGATTTCGAGAGAGCCGCTTCCATGTCTGCATGGCGATATACACATGGACCAGCGCCGGTAACAGCAACGCGGATTCCGGATGACGTTTCTGCGACAAAAACACCCACCACTGCATAGCGCGAAGCCGGATTGGCGAATTTCGAGTACGCGGCACGTTTTGGAACGGGGAACGATACCTTAACGATCAACTCACTAGGCTCGAGAGCCGTCTCAAACATATCCGTGAAAAAATCATCCGCAGGAATCTCGCGTTTGGACGTGTGTACTGTCGCGCCCAAACCGACCAGGGCGGCGGGATAATCGGCAGCAGGATCATTGTTCGCGATCGATCCGCCCAAGGTTCCGCGATTGCGCACCTGGGGGTCACCAATGTGCTGGGCCAGATAAGATAACGCGGGAATTGCTTTTTGCACCTCGGCCGAGGACGCAACGTCGGTGTGGCAAACACCCGCACCAATAACCACTGAGTCGCCGCTAACCGAAATGCCCTGAAGTTCTGTCAAACCCCCAATGTCAACGAGATCGGAAGGTTGAGCGAGGCGCTGTTTAAGCGCCGGAATCAAAGTTTGCCCACCAGCGAGATAAACGGCGTCTTCGCCTCCGGAGAACGCTTTTTCAGCTTCGGAAACGGACGACGCGCGCGCGTATTTGAATGAATACATGACGGCTTTCCCTACGCCTGGACCTTGGCGCCCATTGCGGCCGCACCAGCTGCCACAGACTTCACGATCGCCTGATAGCCGGTGCAGCGGCAAAGATTACCTTCAAGTTCGCTACGGATGAGGCTTTCGGTGATCGTTTTGTCCTTATTGCGCTCAACAAGGGCCAGAGCACTCATCACCATCCCCGGGGTGCAAAACCCGCATTGCAGACCGTGATGCTCGCGGAAGGCAGCCTGCATCGGGTGTAGCGTGCCGTCGCTTTTGGCGACACCTTCGATGGTCGTGACGGACTGGCCATCAGCCTGAACCGCCAGGGTCGTGCAGGCTTTGACAGACTTGCCGTTCATCTGAACCGTGCAGGCCCCGCATTGGCTGGTGTCGCACCCGACATGCGTGCCTGTCAGACGAAGCTTTTCACGAAGGAATTCGACTAGAAGGGTCCGCTCCTCAACCTCGGCAGATTGGCTTGAACCGTTAACATTGACGGATATCTTGACCATGCGTGAGCGTCCCTCCCCGTGCGGTTTCAGCCGCGGTTAACTAAGTAAATGCCCGCCAAAAGGACAATAATCAAGGCTGCGGCGATCAAAAACCAATTAATTGGCGCCTTGCCGGGAGATGTTGAACTATCAGAGTCTTGCGTAGTTACGGCCGAACCCGATTCCCCGGTCGGCTCTTGGCTGGCCTGCTGTGTTGAATCATCGGCTTCGGATGCTGCGTTCGAGGCAATTTCACTGAACTTAGAGAAGAACTCGTCGGCAAGTTTCTTTGCCGCAGATGAGATCAGCCGCCCGCCAACCTGAGCCAATTTGCCGCCGACGGCGGCGTCAACATCATAGCTCAATCGCGTACCACCCGGGTCGTCGGCCAGGTACACCTTCGCACCGCCTTTGGCAAAACCGGCCGCGCCGCCTTTGCCCTCGCCGCGAATGGTGTAGCCATTGGGCGGATCAATATCGGAAAGGGTAACCAGTCCCGAAAAATTTGCCTTCACCGGCCCGACCTTGGCGGTCACGGTCGCCTCGATCTCGGTGTCGGAAATCCGGTTGATCGACTGGCACCCCGGAATTGCTGCCTTCAGGACGTCTATATCATTGAGAGCCGCCCAGACGTAGTCGCGCGGGGCTGGAATGACGTACTCCCCCTTCATATCCATTCAGCGTCTCCTGGGTATCTAATTGTTGCTGCGAAGGCATCGCACATATCTTGCCGGAGGCGCAACTAGGGCCGAATAACAATCATGCGTCGGTGCGGCCTTTGCGTATCGACTTTCGGCCGAACTTCGCGCGCACAGCGTCCATCGCTTTCTCTACTTCGGCGTATCGCGATTCATCACTTTGAATGCTGCTCGAAAACAGATCGCCCTGAGCAGCGATTGAAGATTCGGTCAAAGTATCAACGCCCACCCCGATGAGCCTGAATTTTCGCCCCTGCGATTCCCGGATCATGAGAGGTTCCGCAGCCCGAAATATAGTCTCTGCCAGTTGAGTCGGCACGGGTAGTGTGCTGTGGCGAGTGAGTTGCTTGAAACGCGAAGTTTTCATTTTGAGGGTTACGGTGCGGCCAGCCAATCCTTTTGCCTTTAACCGCTCGGCAACGCGCTCGCACAACGGCCAGAAGCGGCGGCGCAATTCCACAATGTCATCAATATCGTAAGGAAAAGTGGTCTCGGCAGAGATGCTCTTGGCTGCACGGCCCGCGCGCACAGGACGGTGATCCACGCCATTCGCAAGACGTGAGAGATACTCGCCCGTCTCTCCATACCTCGCAGCCAAATCTGCTTCGCCGCGCCGCTGCAGGTCGCCAACTTTGTAATAGCCATCGACTTTTAATCTGTCGGCCATTGACGGGCCCACTCCCGGCAGGCGGGATACGGGAAGGTCATGAAGAATTTCCATGGCATCTGCCCGCCCAATGACGGCGTACCCGCGCGGTTTGTCCAAGTCCGAGGCAACCTTGGCCAGAAACTTGTTATAGCTGAGGCCGATGGACACCGTGATGCCCACCTCGCGTTCTATTTCTTTTGAGATATAGGCCAACGTGGCAGCCGGTGAGCGGGAAAATAGCTTTGATGTTCCGCTTAAATCCAAAAACGCCTCATCCAAAGACAATGGTTCGACCGCAGGTGTTGTAGACTCAAATATGCGTCGCACCTGTTCGCTGGCTTTCTTGTATTTAGCCATATCCGGCTTGATCACAACGGCCTGCGGACAAAGCTTCAGGGCCTTAAACATGGGCATGGCCGAGTGCGGTCCGTAGCGACGCGCGATATAGCAAGCCGTAGAAACGACGCCGCGCTGGCTGCCGCCGACAAGAACCGGTTTATCGGCAAGGTCCGGATTGTCACGTTTTTCGATCGCAGCGTAAAAGGCATCGCAATCAATATGCGCCACCGAAAGCCGCCCAATTTCAGGGTGCCCCGCAATCCGGTCCGACCCGCACTTTTCGCAAACAGCGGGAGCACTGACATACTCGCGCAGACAATCGCGGCAAAGCGCCGTGACGAACTCTGGAGGCGTCGCAGATTGAGGCATGACCGGAGATTACGCCTATACCGCCACGTAAAACCATGGGTTCTTAGAAGCGCGTCATAAGGCCAAAATGACGCCAATCTGGTCTCATATGGTGGTGCGCATTGACTTTGGACGCCAAAAGGCTTCATTCATTCCGCCGACAATTCCTTTTCCAGCGGAAGGCTGAATTTTCGTGAGCGATCAATCTCGGGGACCGTCGCGGTGGAACCTGCCCGATAGGCCAAAGAGTAAGAATTACGCGTATCTGCGCCGTACCTTCGGCTTCATTAAGCCGTATACCCGCCAACTGATTATATTTGCCGCCGCCTTGACGGTGACATCCTTGGCAACGCTAAGCATCGGGATGGGTCTGAAGTTTGTTGTGGACCAGGGCCTGAGCGCCGGCGATCCGGACATGCTCAATCGGGGACTTGCCATTTTGATGGGCATTGTTTTGTTCATAGCAGCGAGCACCTTTGTTCGGTTTTATTACATCTCCTGGATTGGCGAGCGGGTCGTCGCGGATATTCGCAAAGCTGTTTTCAGTCATATCCTAAAGCTTAGCCCAGGCTTTTACGAAACGACCAAGACCGGTGAAATTCTTTCGCGCCTAACCACCGACACTTCACTGCTACAGCAAGTGATCGGGTCATCTTTTTCCATTGCGATCCGGAATGGGTTCGCCCTGGTCGGCGGGATCATTATGTTGATTTTTACGAACGCTGCATTAACGGCGCTGGTGGCGTTGGTCGTGCCGGCGGTGATCGTTCCCATCGTTTGGTACGGCCGTAAAGTCCGCAAGCTGTCGCGAGAAAGCCAGGATCGGGTGGCCGACGTCGGTTCATATGCCGAAGAAAATTTAAATGCGATCCGGACCGTACAGGCCTACGTGCACGAAGACATCGACCGTTCGTTTTTCAGCCGTAATGTAGAAGGTGCATTTACGACGGCCATGAAGCGCATCTCCGCGCGGGCCATGCTGGGCAGCACAGTTATTCTTTTGGTTTTCGGCGCGATTTCGGTCGTGGTCTGGGCCGGCGGGCGCAGTGTAATTGCTGGCGACGTAACCCCCGGGGATTTATCCGCATTCATTTTCTATGCCGTGATGGTGGCAGCGTCTGTCGGTGCGGTGAGCGAAGTGTTGAGCGATCTGCAACGCGCGGCCGGCGCAACAGAGCGCCTTGTTGAACTCTTGGAAATGGATTTGGACATCACAGCCCCACCAAACCCTAAGCCCATGCCGACCCCGGCGCGAGGCGCGGTCGAGTTCGACAATGTGACGTTTCACTACCCGTCCCGGCCGGATACAGCGGCACTGCAGGGTTTAACTCTTAAAGTAGAGCCGGGCGAACACGTGGCGTTGGTCGGCCCGTCCGGCGCCGGCAAAACAACCGTGTTTCAACTGTTGCTTCGATTCTACGACCCAAGCTCAGGCGCCGTGCGCATCGACGGCATGAACCTGCGGGAAGTCGACCCGCGCGACGCGCGATCACGCATCGGCCTAGTTTCACAGGACCCCGTAATATTCGCCGCCGACGCCATGGAAAACATTCGCTATGGACGGCCGGGCGCAACAGATGAAGAGGTGAGAGCGGCGGCGGAAGCGGCGGCGGCGATGGAGTTCATCAACAAACTTCCAGAAGGTATGCATAGCTTCCTGGGCGAGCGCGGCGTACGCTTGTCAGGCGGTCAGAAGCAACGCATCGCTATTGCCCGCGCCATCTTGCGTGATCCGGCATTGCTCCTACTTGATGAAGCAACCAGTGCCTTGGACGCTGAAAGCGAGAGATTGGTTCAAACAGCGTTGGAGCGGCTGATGGTGGGCCGCACCACAATGGTGATCGCGCACCGGCTTGCTACCGTCGTAAATGCGGACCGCATTGCCGTCATCGACAACGGCCAGCTAGTGGATACCGGGCGTCACGAACAGCTTATTGCAAGCAATCCTCTGTACGCTCGTGTTGCAGCTCTGCAATTTTCCGCAGACCGCGGCGAGTTTGTCGCAGCTCAGTAGATATTTTCAGTCCCAATCTCCGGTGCGAACAGAGCGTTTGCTTTTAATGCCCGAGCGATGGCGTTTACTGTCCACGCGCTTGGCCCGGGCAGATTTCGAAGGTTTGGTCGGTACACGCTTTTTGGGTATGTGCGCGGATTTGCGAATCAAGATTTTCAGGCGTTCGATGGCATCGGCGCGATTTCGTTCCTGAGTGCGGTGCCTGTTGGCAGAAATTACGACTTCTCCCGCCAAGGTAGCGCGCTGTCCGGCGATCGCCAGAAGTCTTTTCTTAAGGGCGGGAGGCAATGACGGCGAGTTTGCCGCATCGAAGCGCAGCTGCACGGCCGTCGCGACCTTATTCACATTCTGACCTCCGGGGCCGGCCGCGCGAATAAAGCTGAACTCCAGCTCGTCCTCGTTCAGAAAAAGCGACGGCGTAATTTCGATTCTTTTTGGGCGGGGTGTCATTGCTTGAATTCGTGCTTGTGAAATGGCGGCCAATACCTAGTTTAAACGCAAAGAAGAGAGAGGTCATGAGCACACAACCGACAATGATCACACCAGAAATGGACTTCGGAGAGCTGACGGAGAATTTTGAGCTGTTTGACGATTGGGAGGACCGCTACCGGTACATCATCGATTTGGGCCGGAAGCTGCCGCCCTTCCCCGATGAGTTCAAAACCGACGCCACCAAGGTCCGTGGCTGTATGAGCCAGGTATGGTTGGTGCCAGGCCACCCGAACAACGCGCCTGAGAAGTTTGCATTTGCGGCCGATAGCGACGCCCACATCGTTAAAGGACTTATAGCTGTCCTTGGGATTCTCTTTTCGGGCAAATCCGCAAAAGAAATCGCCGCTACAGACACCGAAGCAGCGCTCAAGACGCTTGGACTTGATCAACACCTGAGTCCAACGCGGCGCAATGGGCTTGTTTCGATGGTCGGGAAAATAAAAGGCTTCGCCGCCAGCAGCGATTAACGTTCCGATCAGGCGAAAAGCTTGCGATCCAGCTTTTTGAGGAAGGCCCAGGGATCGGGATCTGGTTTTCCAAACAGAAAGCCCTGAACGTATTCAACACCGCAGTCGCGGACGAACTCGAGAGCCTCCTTGGAATCCACCATTTCAGCGATGGTCTCTACTTCCATCGTCTTACACAGGATAGAGAGCGCCTTCAGGAAGGCGCGGCCCTTGGGAGCGGCCTGCGCATTCTTGATGGCACTGCCGTCAAGTTTTACGACATCAACTTCAAGCACGCTCAAATACTGGAAGCTGGCGGCACCAGCGCCGAAATCGTCCAAGCAAACGTGGAAGCCTTTTTTGCGCAAAGCTTGAACGAAATTGTTGGCCTGATTCAGATCGGCAACACGGGCAGATTCCGTGATTTCGAAGACCAGGAAGTTCCGGAGCCATGTATCAGCATCGAGAAGCTCATGAAGCTGCTTGGCATACTGGTCATTGCCGACGGACATGCCTGAAATATTGACAGCGATGGAAACGCGGTCTGACCGGTTCTTGCGCAGCCATTCGACGGACTTACGCGCCATTGCAATGTCGAATTCCGGTATAAGCCCGGTTTCCTCGGCAAAGGTAATGTATTTGTAGGGTGATTCCTCAAACTGACCGTTAAATCGCACCAAGGCCTCATAGTGGTGAACCGCGCCTGTGCGAACATCGAGAATAGGATGGAATGCAATCTGGAAATCATTGCTATTGATAATGGACCGGAAATTATTCAGGGACTGAGCGGCTTCCTGAACCAAATTGTTCATGTTGCTGGCGATGTCTTTTACGTTGAATTTGTCGCCAACCTGTTCCTTGAAATGATTGATGGTGTAGACGAGACCTTTGGCCAAGTCGTCTTCGTTCACACCTTCGAGATCGACATCGACCGTGCCTGCTTGAGCGACGACGCCTTTACCTTCGGGGTCGAACGCTTTTGTTGCTTCCGACAGTTTTGCTTCAAGAGCAGAAACGTCGAGACCGGAGTCATGGATGATACCAAACTTGCCATCGCCGATTGCACCGGCGGAATCCCCGCCCAATGAATTGGCACGCAAGGTGGTCCCAACTGTATTGAGCAGCACCTCCTGCTCGTCTTCGCTAAGAGACTGATAAAATGTCTCGAAGCCAGGCAGGTTGACGAGGGTCATTTCTGCCTCGGCGCCGCCAACCTTGGCGTCCTTCAGCTTCTTGACCGCAAGCTCGGAGAACGAATCCCCGGAGAGCAATCCTGAGCCCTTGTCCCGTTTTACCCCTTCTTCCGCCTGCCCCTTTTCATCAATGTGTACACGGGTGCGCAGGGCCAAAAAGAAATGGTCCTTAAGATCTGGCAGCATGTAACCGGCAAAGACCATGGGTGCCGTCATGCCTTTATCGCCCTTCAATTTGATGGTGACGTTATCGATGCGCCCCTTTTTGGACGTCATATGTAGGAGCTGATCCACCAAGACCCGGTCCTTCGACGACACAAGCTGTATAAAATCCTTGCCGATCAGACTGGTGGCATCCATCCCCAGAAGTGCAGGCGTCGCGCCGGCTGCGAATAACCCTTTATAGGATTTGTCGAGCTCGATAAGGATATCGGCCCAGCAAAACGCAAATGCGACGAATTTTTAGCGAGCAGAATTCATAAGATGGTCTGTGCGCCGCCCAAATTGGATTTATCGTTATTAGCTCAAGTGGCATTGAGTGTCCCGCGAAAGCGATGCCCCCACGGAAATCTCCCAACCAATTGAATTTATATTACATTACATCCGTACAACTCAAACATGTATCCGGTCAAATACCTTTCGGTTTTAGCGCGAAGATTTGCCTAACATATCGAAATATATACCGTTCGGTCGGCACCGCGCTCTGCAGTTGAATGGAAAGAGGGAAAACCAACTGACTAGCGCCTTGCCTTAAATCGTATAGCCAATCTAGAACAAAGCTCAACCTGCGGAGTTGAGATGACCATCGAGTGCCAAATTCCGATCCGTGAATTGGATGCAGAAGCAGCACGCCATCCAACCATTTCAGAGCTATTCACCTATTGGCGTTCATTGAATCAGGGCTTGCCACCAACCCGAAAATCTTTCGACTTCATGAGCGTATACAGTGTTGCTCCGAACCTGCTTATGGCCGAGCACGTTGACAAGTTCGCCTTCCGTTTCATTTATTGCGGCACTTTCGTTGCAGATAATTTTCCATTGGATCTGACCGGGAAAATTTTCACGCCGCAAACCGCCCGAATAAGTCAGGTCAATTGGCCGAGTTTTTTTTACAGAGACTATTAAAACGCCGAGCATCCGATTCGGACGCGAGCCCGTCGATTGGCCCAATGACGAGTACAAAGAGATCATTTATGGTGTTTTCCCACTCACCGAAGAAGATGGGCGATGTGCATACGCCCTAGCGTGCCTCATTTTCCTCGAAAAACAGGCGTTTGATCGCGTACTTTAAGTCAAAGACGCAAATGCCACTTAACGTGCTCCCGAATTGAGGGTAATTCGGTTATGCGAGCGCATTTACCGCTGACAAGCGTGATCGATGCAAGGAAGTTTAAAATGATCTCTTTGGTTTCCCGAGGTGTTTCGGCCTTATTCATAATTCTTGTAATTGCGGCAGGTGGAACAGCTGTTGTTTCCTCGGCGGCAAGTCAGGACGCTTTTTCGACGCCGGCAAAACTTGGCCGCATCACCCTTGTTGTTTCGGACATCGAACGCTCTGCGGAATTCTATCAACGTGTTGGCTTGTCGATTATTACGGATATTTCTAGAACAAATTCGGACCCAGCGGGGGTCATCGCCGGAAGCTCGCTGCCCCTAACGGCTGATCCTGCCCGCAGTCGAATTGTCGTTCTGTCCGGCGGTGACGGCACGGCAGAGATTTCATTGTTGTGGTACGACCGTCCCCCGCTCCCCAGCGCACGCGGGAATCTTATGGGAGTTGGCACGGGCGACGTGCTGCTGATGTTTGAGGTTGCCGATATCGACTACATATATGATCGCTTAGATGCCGTCGGCACGCGTTTTCCAGAACCGCGCTCGCAATTTGCCTCTCAAGACGGCAGCGTCGAAGAACGAAGTGGATTTCGCTTCCTTGCTTACGATCCCGACGGCAACATGGTTGAAGTTGTACAATTTGATTGAGTGGTAAAACTTCAATCGCCGACGACGGCACCCTCGCGTCTCGGATCTGCACCGCCGATCAAACCGTCGTTCGTCACCCGAATTGCATGAATTCCACTGGGAAAATCAACAACACGCACATCGTGCCCTAAATTCTTCAGCGCATCCTCTTGGTCAGCCAGGCCCCTTTCCAGTAGCGTCGGGCCACCGAAAGAAAGCGCAAACGGCGCCGCTGTGGCTTCCGCGGGCGTCATATCCCAGTCGATTAAGCCGACCAACGTTTTCACCACAAAGCCGACGATGGCAGGCCCGCCCGGAGAGCCTAATATCATTTCCAGCTCACCGTTCTTATTGAATACGAGGGTCGGCGCCATGGAGCTGCGCGGTCGTTTACCACCTTGAACACGGTTGGCTACCTCTTTGTGTTCAGCAACATCCTGATAGGAAAAGTCCGTCAGTTGATTATTGAGCAAGAACCCATCAGTCATCAGACGTGAACCAAATCCATTTTCGATGGAAGAGGTCATTGCCACGGCGTTTCCATTGGCATCGATAATTGAGAAATGTGTGGTCGAAGGCAGCTCAGGGCTCGGTGCGGGAGCATAGCCATGCTCGCTTTGGACCGGAATATCGCCAGCTTCGGCAACTGGCATCCTTGCTAATGGGTCCAGAAGTTTTGAACGGGCTTTGAGGTAAGAAGGCGCAGTCAGACCATCGGTAGGAACCGGGACAATATCAGAATCGGCGATGTATACCGCGCGGTCGGCGAAGGCTAGGCGTCCTGCCTCGACAATGAGATGCACGGCTTCGCCGCTATTACGCCCCATCGAACGGAGATCGAACGGCTCTAGAATGCCAAGGGTTTGGATAACGCCGATACCGCCTGACGACGGAGGCCCCATTCCGCAGACTCGGTATGACCGATACTGCCCGCATACTGGTGGACGCTCCTTAGCTTCGTACGTCTGCATATCGTCAACAGTCATATCGCCGGGGTTGTTGTCGGCATTGTTGACGGTTTGAACAATATCCTTGGCAATTGACCCCGAATAAAAAACGTCCGGTCCTTCCTGAGCCAAAGTACGGAGAGTCTTAGCGAACTCTGGATTTTTGAGAACGGTACCAACAGGTTTCGCGTTTCCGCTTGCATCGTAAAATAGCGATTTGGCCGGTTCGATATTCTTTAACGCACTCTCCCGGGACAAGAGTTGATGGAGTCTCGGTGAAATAGCGAAGCCATCTTCGGCAAGATCAATCGCGGGCTGAAACAAATCCGACCAGGGCATTATCCCGTGCCGATTGTGCACTAGTTCAAGCAAACGCATGACACCGGGCACGCCTACCGACTTGCCGCCCACAATGGCATCCATGCGCCCCATTACTTTTCCGTCCTTGGTCAGAAAGCGGCTTTCTTCTGCTGCCTGGGGCGCCGTCTCGCGGCCGTCGTAACTTCGAATTTCACGGCGCTGCGCGTCCCAATGCAGGAGAAAGGCGCCGCCGCCGATCCCCGACGATTGTGGCTCTACCAAATTAAGAACGAGCTGTACCGCGATTGCCGCATCGGTGGCCGTTCCCCCGGCTCGCAGTATTTCAGCGCCGGCATTGGCGGCCAATGGATTGGCGGCCACAACCATGAATTTTTTGGACGCACCGCTCTTGAGTTCCGCAAAACCTGTACCCGCCTCCGGAGAAACAACGTCTTCCGCTGCAATGGCAGCAGCAGGGCTCAGCAGAAATACCGCGGAAAGTGCAATCCAATAGAGAGCTCTGAACATCATATAACCGGTCGCTGAAACATGGGGATTTGGGATGGCATATCATAGCAAAGTATAAATGTCGGCATGGCTAATTTGCGGCAGCTTTCTATTCCTTCCAGTGATGACAGGCCACTTGGTGACCTGCCGCTACAGATTCATTGCTTGGTGCACGTTTCGCGCACAAATCGGTTGCTTTTGCGCAGCGTGTGCGGAAAACACAGCCCGAAGGCGGATCGAGCGGTGAAGGTGGGTCGCCCAGCAGAATTATCCGTTTTTTAGCTCGCTCCACATCTGGATCAGGGACCGGCACCGCGGACAAAAGCGCTTGAGTATAGGGATGGCGCGGCGATCTAAAGATGTGATCACGAGTACCTATCTCCATGATCTTTCCGAGGTACATGACCGCGACCCTCTGGCTGATATGACCGACCACAGACAAGTCATGACTTATGAACAGCATTGCTAATCCAAGTCGTTTCTGCAGTGACGACAGTAGGTTCACAATTTGAGCGCGTATGGAAACGTCCAGCGCGCTGACGGGTTCGTCGCAGACGATAAGCTTAGGCGCGAGAATTATGGCGCGCGCAATTCCGATACGCTGACACTGCCCTCCAGAAAATTCATGCGGATAACGATTGATCATGGCCGGCGAAAGACCAACAAGCTCCATTGTTTCTCTGACACGTTCGACAATTATAGATTTCGAAAGACCCGGCTCAAAATTCCGAACGGGTTCAGCGATAATATCGCCCGCGGTCATGCGAGGATCCAAACTGGCCAGCGGGTCTTGAAAGACAATCTGCAAGTCGCGCCGTATGGATTGAATCTTTTTTTTGTCTGCGGCCGCAAAATCTTCGCCAATCCAACTCACAGCACCACTTGTGTATGGCGCGAGCCTCAGTATGGCTCGACCGAGCGTTGTTTTACCGCACCCAGATTCCCCGACGACACCAAGCGTCTCACCTGATTTTAGTCCGACAGACACACCATCGACCGCTTTTAGTGGCCGTGAAGTCCCAAAGAACCCACCCATCACGCGAACGGGAAAATGTACTTTGAGATCCTCAATCTGAAGGAGTTGATCGGTCATGGGTTAACCGCTTCCGAAGCGAGAAAGCATGCTTTACGCCCTCCATGCGCGGCTGGCGTAAGCTTTGGATTTTCAGAGATACACCGCTCAAAAGCGTTTGCGCATCGGGCGCGGAAAACGCATCCGGGTGGTAATTTTTGAAGATCAGGTGGCTGACCCGGAATTGTGGTTAACGGTTGTGCCCCGTCATCATTTAGACGCGGCATGCATGCCAGCAAGCCTCGAGTATAAGGATGGGTCGGCCGATAGAATATGTCCTGCGTACGCCCTTCTTCTACTATTCGCCCGGCATACATGACGGCCACCCTATCCGCCAAGCCAGCAACAACACCAAGATCGTGCGTAATTAACACAATTGATTTTCGCGCCGATTCTTTGATGTCGCGAATTAAATCCAGTATTTGCGCTTGGACCGTGACATCGAGTGCGGTTGTCGGCTCGTCGGCAATGACAACTTCAGGACTGCACAACAACGCCATGGCAATCATTACCCGCTGCCGCATTCCTCCGGAAAGTTCGTGCGGATACATGGAAAATCTCTTTTCTGGCTCCGGCATATGAACGCGTTTGAGCATAGTAAGAGCGCGATCCCGCGCTTCTGCTTCACTTACATTTAAGTGCTGAGTCAAAACCTCCGTCAGTTGCCGACCAATCCGCATATGTGGTGTCAGCGATGTCATAGGGTCTTGAAAGACCATCGAGATTTTATTTCCGCGAATCGCGGTCAGTTTTTCCTCGCTTATGGCAAGCATATCGGAGCCATCAAGAATAACTTGTCCGCTGGTTAAACCGTTTTCGGCCAAGAGTCCCAAAGCCGCCAAAAAAGTCTGGCTTTTGCCGGAACCTGATTCTCCAACAATGCCTAAACACTCCCCTTTGCCCAGTGAAAACGATACGTCGCTAACTGCATGCACATCCCCATCCGGGGTCGAAAAACGGACATTCAGGTTTCTCACGTCCAGAACTGTTTCGGGGATAGGCTCCAATAGCATCGGCTAGCGATCTTTCGGGTCGAGGGCATCGCGGATG
>Ga0181593_10000943_pt1 | contig 26156 bp, 19 predicted proteins | sample 071ome_19_FD_133756 | JGI IMG/M metagenome (GOLD analysis project Ga0181593, IMG submission 133756) | Coastal salt marsh microbial communities from the Groves Creek Marsh, Skidaway Island, Georgia - 071413AT metaG (megahit assembly) | ecosystem: Environmental > Aquatic > Marine > Intertidal...
AATGGTGGGCGCACAAGGACTCGAACCTTGGACCCGCTGATTAAGAGTCAGCTGCTCTACCAACTGAGCTATGCGCCCCACCTGCGCGCCAAAGGCACACCATGGAAGGGCGTTCTTATAGAGCCTCGGAAGTCCGGTGACAAGCCGACGAAGGGCCAGGATTTCGCGGAATTCTTCGTGCCGCCTTAAAGTAGATTAGTCGCCGAATCCGCCCCGCGCACCCATCTTCACATCGCGGTGGACGTGGATATTCATCAGCAGGCCGATGGACAGCATGAGCATGAGGAGCGAGGTGCCCCCGTAGGAAATCAGCGGTAAAGTCACGCCGACGACGGGGATCAGTCCCATCACCATGGCGATGTTGATAAAGAAATAGAGAAAGAAACTCGTCGTCAGTCCAATGGCGACGAGACGACCGAACTGATGCCGGCATCTGAATGCAATCGCGTACCCATACACGAGGACAATCACGTACAAACCGAGCAGCACTAGCCCACCTACCATGCCCAGCTCTTCGGCCAGCATCGTGAATATGAAATCCGTTTGGCGCTCCGGCAAAAAGCTCAGGTGGCTTTGCGTGCCTTCCATGAACCCTTTACCGAACAATCCGCCCGACCCCAGCGCGATTTTTGACTGGAGAATGTGGTAGCCAGTGCCCAAGGGGTCTTTTTCGGGATCAAGAAACGTGAGAACGCGGTTTTTCTGGTACTCACGCAGCATGCTCCACACAATGGGTATGGAACCCAGCCCCAACGCCCCAACCAATGCAAATTTCCACAACCGTACGCCCGCCATGAAAAGGAGCGCACCCGCGCTCATCATAACCACGAGGGCCGTACCAAGATCGGGTTGGAGGTAAATAAGGAAAACCGGACTGATGATAAGCAGGACCGGCACGATCAAAGTTGTGGGCTGACGCATTTCATCCATACCAATGCCGTGAAAATAGCGCGCAAGCGCCAATATCAAGGCAGGCTTCATCAGCTCAGAAGGTTGAAGATTAAAAAAGCCGAGATCGATCCAACGCTGCGCGCCGCCCCCGACAAATCCGCGCACTTCCACACCGATAAGCAGAGCCAACACAACAAAATAAAAGACGTACGCGTACTGGAGAATGAGACGCACATCTATAATTGTCACGATGAACAAAATGCCCATTCCAGCGACAAACCTTACAAATTGGGAGGCCGCCCAAGGCTCAAGACTGCCATTGGCTGCGGAGTACAGCATCGCGAAACCAAGCGCGAAAATGCAGCAAATCCAAAACAACAACGACCAACTCATTTGCCACAGCTTTTCAACTGCGGTCATATCTCCGCGGCGAAGTCTCGCAGATAAGAAGCCTAGCTCGCTCATTTCGCCACATCCTTGGCTGACGCAATTTGACTTTCGTCGAGCCGGGGTTTGCGGGACGGATCGAGACGCAGTGTCTCTTCCATAATGTCACGCGCAATCGGCGCCGCGACGGCGGCGCCGCCGCCGAGTGCGTGTTGCACAACGACTGAAATGGCGTATCGGGGTTGGTGCGAGGGGGCAAAGGCGACAAACAACGCACTGTCACGGAGATGCCAAGGCTGGTCTTCCGGTTTGCGTTTACCCGCTTCCCGTTCCGCCGCACTGATCCGGTAAACCTGTGCGGTCCCGGTCTTGCCGCTGAGAGTCCAATCTTTCATGTCCGGCTCGGTCAGACGAAGCCGTCCATTCGCGCGCGCCGTCGTCGCGCCCGGCGGACCGTTCACGACATCGAACATGCCCTGCTGCAAAGTGGCCAAATGCTGTGGATCAATACCCAAGGACTCCAACGACTGAACATCAGATTGAGGGGCGCCACCCGTTGTGTTTGCAGGCACGCGCGGGCGGACCAGCCTGGGCATTACAGCCAGACCACCATTCGCGATGCGCGCAGTCATTATGGCAAGTTGAATCGGCGTCACCAGTACGTCACCCTGCCCAATTCCAACGTTCAGGTTATCACCTGGAACCCAGCGTTCGCCGCGTGCAGCCAACTTCCAGGCTTCGGTCGGGATGAGCCCCGATAGCTCTCCCGGCAATCCAATCCCCGACGGCTGTCCCAATCCGAAGCGCCGCGCCATAGCCGCGATTTTATCCACGCCTAACCGCCGTGCAATTTCATAGAAGTAAACGTCGCAGGAAACAGATACGGCGCGCACCATGTTCACGCTGCCATGAACTTTGTGACAGTGCTTCACATATCGGCCGAGGTTGTACCGACCATTGCAATGAATTGTCTGTTCGGGAGAGATAACGCCGTGCTCCAACGCGGCAAGGGTCATCATGGTCTTAAACGTTGAGCCCGGCGAAAACTGACCTGCAATAGCTTTATTCACCAGCGGCTTATGATCATTTGTCGAAAGCTCTTTCCACTCTTCGTTTGTCAATCCGCGGGCAAATGCATTGGCATCGAAGCTCGGATTGGACACCATGGCAAGCAGGTCGCCTGAATGCACATCCATCAGCACGACGGCCGCACTTTCTTCATCTAATCGGTCGGCGGCAAATTTTTGCAATCGCTGATCGATTGTCAGAACAATATCTTCACCGGGCTCGCCTTCCTTGCGCTCCAATTCCCGAATGACGCGACCATAGGCGTTGACTTCGACCTGGCTAGTACCGCCCGTTCCGCGCAAGCGCGTGTCATAAATTTTTTCAATTCCGTCCTTGCCAATACGGAATCCTGGAAGTTGGAGAAGCGGATCTCCGGTCAAATCGCTCTCATCGACTGCCGAAACATATCCCAACAGATGAGCGGCCCCCTCCCGCTGGGGGTAGTACCGGGTTTGCGCCTCATCAATCGTAACGCCCGGCAAGTCGGGGGCATTGACCTGGATGCGTGCCATCTCGTCCCAGGTCAGATTTTCCTTAACCATGATCGGAACGAACCCGCGTTTACGCCCAACTTCTTTTTCAATTCGCTCGCGGTCGTGATCTGAAAGTTCGACGAGGCTTGAAATCGCATCTAACGTGTCGTCGAGATTTCTGATTTGCTCAGGAACGACCAATGCACGAAATTGTTGCTGGTTGACCGCCAGCGGCTCCCCAAATCTGTCGACGATCTGACCCCGCGGAGGCGGTATCAGTTGAATATTGATCCGATTGTCTTCCGCCAACATGCGGTAACGATCCGCTTCGATCACCTGCAGATAATACATGCGCCCGATCAGCGTACTCACGAGAACGGCCTGCGCACCACCGAGCACGGCAGCCCGCCGGTTGAACATTTTCGTCCAATCACTGTCCCGCGTTACAATCACAAAATCTCTCCGTTAAATCTCTGCCAAAAGCTTGGACTGAGCTTTGGCAAGGAACCAGGCGACCACCGGATACATGGCGATACTCAGCAATAGCGAAACGAACAAACTGGAAAATGGCGTAAACCCACCGGACGATACAAGCCCCACACAAAACCACCTCACCAGCGCGGCGCCACTTGCAACAAGCGCAAATGCAAACCACATAACGGCAAACGGTTTAGAATGGAAAAACCTCTGTTGGTGAACAATGATTCTTTGGCACAACATAAGCACAAGGGCACCCGAACCCAGTGGCGTGCCAATAAGAAGGTCCTCTAGAAGCCCCAGCCCAAACGCAGCGCCATACCCAAATAAGTCCGGCCGATAAATTGACCAAAAATATACGCACATCAACGAAATCATTGGCGTAACGGCCGATAAGCCCGGCACATGCAAAGGCGTCAGCGCAAACAGCATGAGTGCGAGTGTCAGCCCTACCGGGACTGATCTTCGAGCCGCACCATCCAGATATTGCAATGTCGTGGGCTGCATAGAGAATACTCGGTCAGTTTTCTGTTTCTGCCGTCGAGAGAATGCCTGACAGGCCGTAATCGGCGATCCTTACGTACTGAAGTCTGTCTCGCGAAACGTAAGTTTCCACTTCCACAATGCCATCTTCGGCTTTCACAACCTGACCCACGGGGAGTCCTGGAGGAAACGCTTTAGCATCGCCGGACGTCACAACCTTTTCACCGGACGTAGCAACGAAGTTGTTCCCAAGAAATAAGAGTCGAGGACGGCCTGTATTATCGCCCGCGAGGATCGCTTTCTGCCCCGCCGCGCCGACTGAAACGGGAATTCTGGAATTTATATCTGTAAGCAACAACACCCGAGATGAGTTCAGGCCAGCCAACATAACGCGGCCAACCAGCCCTTCGCCGGTCGTGACGACCTGGCCCTTTTGCACGCTATCTGAACTGCCCGCCATGACGATAACGGATTGAGCAAATGCGCCGCCAGCATCCGCCACCACGCGACCGGTAACGAAAGACGCTTCCGGTTCAGGCACCAAGGTCAGAAGGGATCTCAATGACCGGTTTTCTGTCTCCAGCTTTTGAGCGATAGACTGCCACTGCAACAACCGTTCATTGGCCTCACGCAACTCTGCATTTTCATCCCGAATTGCCGCCAATTCCCGAAAGTTCCCCACGACATTGGAGATTGCATTTGCCGGTTCCGACATCACCCGGAGTATTGGCGCCACAGCATCTGTTACAGCTATACGTGCGCGCTCAATGAGAACAGTGTCCGCTTTGCCAATAAGCATAAGAGCGAACGTCAAGCCGACGAGCGATAGAAACGCAAATCGCTGAAGCAGCGATTTCAACGTTCCAAAACGGGAAATTTGCCCCGTCGTCTGCCGCACCGATAGCCTCCATTGTCACCAAGACCTTACGAAGGCTCGCAAGGCCGCAGCAAATTAGTACATTGTCGTTAATACGTTTCTAAGCGCCTTCATTTCCTCAAGCGCCTTACCTGTGCCCATTACCACGCAGCTTAGTGGATCGTCCGCAATAGATACGGGCAAGCCGGTTGCATGCCTCAACACAAAATCTAGGTTGTGGAGCATGGCTCCCCCGCCGGTCAGGACAATTCCTTTGTCCACAATGTCCGCCGCCAATTCAGGCGCCGTGTGTTCCAGTGCAACCTTGACCGCATCGATAATCGCGGTAACAGGCTCGGCCAAACTTTCTGCAATCTGACGCTGGCTAATCACGATCTCTTTCGGCACGCCGTTCATAAGATCACGGCCCTTGATTTCCATCGTCTCCCCATCGCCGGTTTCCGGCGGGCAGGCGCAGCCGATTTCTTTTTTAATGCGCTCCGCGGACCTTTCACCAACCAGCAGGTTATGGTGGCGCCGGATGTAGTTGATGATGGCTTCATCCATCATATCTCCGCCGACGCGCACAGAGCGCGCATAGACGATACCGCCCAATGAGATTACGGCAACTTCGGTTGTGCCGCCGCCAATATCCACCACCATACTGCCGGTCGGCTCGGTCACGGGAAGTCCGGCGCCGATTGCCGCAGCCATCGGCTCCTCGATCAAATACACCTTTCTCGCACCCGCGGCTTCAGCGGACTCCTGAATGGCGCGGCGCTCCACGGCCGTCGATCCGGACGGAACACAGACAATGACAAGCGGACTGGCAAAGCTGCGGCGGTTGTGCACTTTGCGGATGAAATGCTTGATCATTTCTTCGGACACTTCGAAGTCGGTAATCACGCCGTCTCGAAGCGGCCGGATTGCCTGAATGTTGCCGGGGGTACGCCCAAGCATTTGCTTGGCTTCGTCACCAACCGCGAGCACTTGCTTACGGCCTTTGACCTCGACCAATGCAACCACCGAAGGTTCGTTGAGTACAATGCCGCGGCCTTTCACGTAGACAAGCGTATTCGCCGTCCCGAGATCTATGGCCATATCGGCCGAAAGCCACCCCGTTAATCTGGAGAACATGCTGTCTTATTTACCCCCGATAGAGAATTCACACATTTGGTTTCAATTCAAAAACTGGCCCCGACGGCATCACGGCCGCCGGGGCGATTATAGTCCTAAGCAGATAAAGCTTCTGGTTCCGATTTCTCACGCTTCACAAGTAGTTTGTTGAGCGCATTCACATAAGCCCTCACTGAGGCCACAAGCGTATCTGTATCCGCGCCCTGACCCATTACAGTTTTGCCGTTTTCCTCTAAACGCACCGTTACCTCGGCTTGCGCGTCGGTGCCGCCCGTAATGGCATGCACTTGATACATCTGAAGGTGCTGAGTATTCGTCGTCAGCGCCTTGATGGCGTTGAATGTCGCATCAATAGGCCCATCGCCCGTGGCGCGAGTGTGTTTTACGACCCCATCAATTTCCAGCTCCAGTTCCGCGGACTGCTTTTCAACCTTCGAACCGCAGACAACCTCCAGAGAAACAAATTTGATACGGTCGTTATCTCGCATAACGGCATCGTCAATGAGGGCCACAATATCTTCTTCAAAGACATCCTTCTTTTTATCCGCCAAATCCTTAAAGCGCTTAAAGGCATCGCTCACCGCGTTATCGCCAAGCTCGTACCCAAGTTCAACCAACTTGGACCGGAAAGCGTGGCGACCGGAGTGTTTGCCCAAGACAAGACTGGATTTTCTGAGGCCAACGGATTCGGGCGTCATGATTTCATACGTGCCTGCGTCTTTCAAAACGCCGTCCTGGTGAATGCCCGCTTCATGCGCAAATGCGTTGGCGCCGACAATTGCTTTGTTCTGCTGCACCGGAAAGCTGGTTGTTGTTGACACCAGATGCGACGCACGCGTGATCAAGTCGGTCTTGATATTGGTTTCAAACGGCATGTAATCCTTGCGCGTACGCAATGCCATGACGATTTCTTCCATCGCCGCATTACCTGCACGCTCACCCAGGCCGTTGATTGTGCATTCGACCTGACGCGCCCCCGCCTGGACAGCCGCCAGCGAATTGGCCACAGCAAGCCCAAGATCGTTATGGCAATGCACCGATATGACCGCTTTATCGATGTTGGGCACGCGATTGAAGAGCATGCTGATAAGGTCGTGGAATTCATCGGGTACCGTGTACCCAACAGTATCGGGGATATTTATGGTGCGCGCGCCGGCGTCGATGGCCGCCTCTACGCAACGGCACAGGAAGTCCCGGTCTGTGCGCGTTGCATCCTCGGCGGACCACTCAACATCATCTGTGTAATTTCGGGCGCGGGTCACGCTTTCGATGACAGCCCGATACACATCTTCCGGCTCCATCTGAAGCTTGACCTTCATATGGAGCGGGCTTGTGGCTATAAACGTGTGAATTCTGCTGCGTGCCGCATGCTTGAGCGCCTCGGCAGCTCTATCGATATCTGCCCTACCTGCTCGGGACAGGCCGCACACGATACTGTTTTTGATTTCCTTGGCGACGGCCTCAACGGCGTCGAAGTCGCTTTGTGATGCAATTGGAAATCCGGCTTCGATTACATCTACCCGCATCTCCTCCAAAACTTTGGCGATGCGGATTTTCTCTTCACGATTCATCGACGCCCCGGGAGACTGTTCGCCGTCCCGCATGGTGGTGTCAAAAATCAATACGCGATTGGTATTCATGGTTTCATCTCACGACTGGGGTCAAAACTAACGGTTCGTGAGCGACCTATAATCACTCCATCCCCTGAACGCCCGTCGCTCGACAGATTTCATGCGCTCAGGGGTGGATAAGTCGCAGACCCCGGTCCGTAAGGCGCAGCGATAGGCCCAGCGAAACGCCCGCATGCAGCAACGCAGCCGAAATCACGGCGGTTGCCGTGTCGGTCGAGTTGCCAAAATGCGCGGTCGCGTTCACCACAGAGGCCACCTTTGTTAGACGCTGCGTTTTTGCCCACAAATCAATGACTTGTATAGTATTCTTCAAACGGCTTTTCCAGGCCGCTTCTCGATAAAATGGCGCAGCGGCGGTTAATTTGTCATGAAGACTGGCCGATGGGAAGGGGGAGGCCCCGGAAAACTGCACTTTTCCGGGCTTTTCGTGCGATGTCGGCCCCTCCAAATGTGGCGACCCCGCCAATTCAATCCGGGCCCCTCCCCCAGTTCCTAAGGGAGGGTGCACCCGGTCGTCATGTCGGTAATGACGGCTGCCTGAACATTGTTCACCAGATGCTGCAGAAATCCCGGAAACCCTGAGTCCGCTTGAATAATATAGTGAAACTGATTTGAGGCCGGGCTTACGCCCATATCAGTTTCCATGACATCCACCCCTATCGTGACGTGACCGTTCGCAGAAACCATTCCCGTACTGTAGGTGCCCAGCATGGCTCCGTCCCTGGCGTCATAGAAGGTGAGGGTCGCAGCGGCGGGAGACGAACTGGTGTTGTTAACAACCACAGAACTTGGGAACCCGCTGCCAAGCACCGACGAATGCACGCCGCTGAGGATACGGGACGCAGCCGTTACGCCGGCTTTGCACGTACTTAAATTAGTCAATGTTCCATCAGCCGGACGCCACAAGACATGCTGGAAGTAGCCGCTGATGTTAGACGTTAAGCTTACAGTGTAATAGTCGGGCGCATTTAACGGCAGCGACAGCGCTTCCTCGACAGAACTAATACTGAATTGAAGCTCTGAATTTGCAGGAATATTAGAGCTTGTCCATTGGCCGAGCATATTGCCGTTTGAAAAATTCCGAACCGTAGCAACAACCGTTCCTCCGCTTGCACCTGTATTATGAAATCTTAGAAACGATTGAGACGCTGATTGCTGAGTTGAAAAGATCGCCCCAACGCGAAGCGTTGATTCTGCGGCAGCTGAAGCAAATCCGTCAAACGAACACGCCGTCGTCATATCTGTAACAACACCCGCTTGGACGTTGTTTACCAAGTGTTGCAAGAACCCGTTGAAGGTACCCTCCGCCTTCACAACATAGTGATACATATTTGACGTCGGAAACGCATTTATAGCCGCTTCAATATCGGTGACTTCGATCAGCGCTTGCCCGCTCGCGGATATTGTCGGGCTGACGTAAGTACCGCGCTTGTTTCCCGTCCGCGCATCATAAATCCCAAGCGATACTGTGGTCGATTGAGAGCCTGTATTATTGATGGCGACGGTGCTCGGAAATCCTGATGCAATCAGAGAACTATGCACACCGCTTAAGATATCGCGACCAGCAGTTACACCCGCCGAACAGGTGCTCAAATTCGTCAACGTGCCGTCAGACGGCCGGTAAAGCACATGCTGGAAGTATCCAGGAAAGCTCGCTCTGACTTCAGCGGAATAGTACTGAGGAATACTGAAGGACGGTGAGATTTGAGATTCAATATCCGTTGCAGAGAACTGCAGCTCAGCGTCCGGCGCAACAGTCGAACTCGTCCACGTACCGAGAACGGCCCCGGCTTCGGAGCGAAGCGTGACCGTCGCCACGCCCGATTCAACGCCGGTATTGTGAAAGCGTAAAAACGAACCGGAAAAAGTCTGCAAACTTGACGAGACACGGCCGACATCAAGCAATGGGTCCGGCGTCAGAACAGAATCGAATTGCGAAACGAGTTGTGCGGTTTCCCCAATTTTCCGGGCGCTATGCGCCGCAGCTGCATCCGAGACCGCTACACCGGTGGGGCGCCCCTGAAAATTGATGTCCGGGTTGCTGAAATACTGGATTTCCGGACAGCTTTGTCCTTCATCTTCGCACTGGTTGTTGTAAGCCATAATGTCGCGGAAGGACCCAAGATCCACATAACCGAAGTTGTATTCCGTCGGACCGGGTTCGTCGTCATCGACGACATACCGATCGTGTTCGGAGCCAAGATTATGTCCAAGCTCGTGCGCCACCGAACCCGTCAGACACACCCCTCCCGAATCCGTGGCCACAACCGACACCCCGAAATCTGCATAAAATGAAATAGAAGATTGGGTTATGGATTCCAGCAGGTATCCCAGCCCGCACGAGTCAGGAGAGCCGTTGGGGCCGATCCAGGCCTGAACAAGATCCGCACCCACGTTGGCGCGGAATTTTTGGACTCTGGCGAATTCGCCGGCGCCGTCTTTCATCTCCGTAAGGATCGTTTCCATAGTCGCCGAAGACTCGTCGTAGTCGAATAGGCCGGTTCCAGCGAGCACAACATCAATATTGAGACGCGAGTTTTGCATTGCCGTATTCACGTACTCGACCGCAAGCGAGATTGACGCGCCAATGCTCTCTATTTCTTGAGCAGCAGCCGCGGTGTAGACAATCAACAACCGAATTGTAGCGGGGTCGGTAAATGCGGCGGCTGTCTCACGGTTTGACGGCGCAGACGTCGCAGATGGCTTTTTACTCTCCTCCTGAGACTCCGGAGGCGCGGGCGGTCTCAGAAAATCTTCGCCAAGGCGCTTATAGCTGCCGTCAAATTCGACGACTTTATGCGCACCCCGCTCGGGTTGAATTCGAAATGACCGTGATCCGGACCTGACAACACCGGTGATTTGCTCACCATCCAGCACAAACGTGGCTTCGCCGCCGCCAACAACTGCGCCGCGCCAAATCAGATAACCCAACTCGTTCTCCGACGATTCAATTTTGACGAGCTTGACGCGAAGATCTTCAAACAGATCTATCGCAACTGCTTGAGGATCTCCAACAATGCTGCCGGACGAATTTACGCGCAGCGCACGTGCCGCGTTGAACGCCTCCAAATCCTGCGCCGAGACCTGAGCGCGCCGCGACCGCAATACGCCCGGGGGCACATCATCAGATTCATCTGCTTCCAGTTCCTGCGCCGCCAAAAGCCCGGACCCAATTACAGTGGTCAGTTTTTCGAGTTCGGGCTGCAACCGATAGATTTGGTCGAAGGCGGGGACCACCTCCTCATGCGCGGCAAAGCTCAGGTGAGCGGAACCGGAGAGGGCGATGACGGCAATAATGAGCGTAGCGAAACTGCGTGCGAGACTATGCATGACCTTCTACCGGCATGTTTAAGACTGCGGCAATTATCGCTTGCAAAATTGTGGAAAGCGAGCCCCTGAATTGTGTCGAGACGCGCCGTGAACGTTTAGTTACGCGCCTTGTCAACGAGCTTCGAGGACTTCAGCCAAGGCATCATGGCACGCAATTTTATGCCCACGTCCTCAATGGGATGATTGGCCCAGTTACGGCGTATGGCTTTGAAACTCGGCTGGCCCGCTTTGCACTCTGTCATCCAATTGCTGACGAATTTTCCGGATTGAATGTCCGCGAGAATGCTTTTCATTTCCTTCTTCGTCTCGTCGGTGATCACCCGGGGGCCGGACATGTAGTCTCCATATTCGGCCGTGTTGGATATGGAATAACGCATATCCGCGAGCCCGCCCTCGTAGATCAGGTCAACAATGAGCTTCACCTCATGTAAGCACTCAAAATATGCCATTTCGGGTGAGTAACCGGCTTCAACCAACGTCTCGAAGCCCGCACGTATTAAACTTGTCAATCCACCGCAAAGGACGGCCTGTTCACCGAACAAATCGGTTTCACACTCTTCTTTGAAATTGGTTTCGATCACGCCCGCCCGGCCACCGCCGATTGCCGAGGCGTAGGACAACGCAATCTCCATCGCATTGCCCGACGCATTTTGTGCAACGGCTACGAGGCACGGCACTCCCGCACCACGCTGATATTCCGCTCGCACCGTGTGTCCGGGCCCTTTCGGCGCGACCATGAAGACGTCGAGGTCGGGACGCGGTTCGATTAAATTGAAGTGAACGTTTAGGCCATGCGCGAACGCCAAAGCGCCGCCTTCTTTGAGATTATCCCGAATATCGTTTTTGTAGAGATCGGCTTGCAGCTCGTCGGGGGTAAGGATCATCATGACGTCCGCCCACTTCGCCGCTTCAGCCGTTGTCAAAACCTTCAGCTTCTCATTTTCGGCCTTGGTACGTGTTGCCGACCCTTCGCGCAATGCCACCGCGACTTCCTTGACGCCTGAATCCCTGAGGTTGAGGGTATGGGCGTGACCTTGGCTGCCATATCCGACCACGGCAATTTTCTTGCCCTTAATTAAGTTCACATCAGCGTCGCGATCATAGTAGACCCGCATGGCATTCCCTTTCTGCAGTTGTACAGTCGCTGTACACCCCGAAGCGCGCGCGCTGCTTCTTGTTGTTAACCCTAAATTCCAATTGCGCCGCGTGCAATCGCGGCGACACCTGTCCGCGACACTTCGACCAAGCCCAGCGGCCGCATAAGATCGATAAACGCGTCTATTTTTTCCGTTGCGCCAACCACTTCGAACACGAAGGACTTGGTGCTTGAATCCACCACGTTCGCCCGAAAAATATCGCCAATCCGTAAAGCTTCGACGCGCTTATCGCCAACGCCCGTTACCTTAACCAAAGCCAATTCCCGCTCGACACAAGGGCCGTCGTCCGTGAGATCGCGCACCATGTGAATGGGCACCAACCGTCCCAACTGAGCTTTGACCTGTTCGATGACCTGGCGCGTCCCGGAGGTGGTCATATTGATGCGCGAGAGATGCTGCTTCGAGTCAACCTCGGAAACGGTTAGGCTTTCAATGTTGTACCCGCGCCCTGAAATCAGACCGATGACCCGCGCCAGAACACCTGCCTCGTTGTCCACCAGCAAGGATATGATATGGCGATAGGTATCCTTGTCTTTCAGACGGGCGACAGGGATCATACCCTCGTAAAGATTAGACGTCGCTTCATCCAGAACGACTTTTTTGGATGTGCGCTTTCTCTTTGTGCCTTTTGGTTTTTGAGTGGATTTTTTGACCATATTTAAGCGTGCCGATTAAACGAGCACTGCGCCCTCTCCTTTAATCGTGGTTTCCACGCCTTCATTCGATCCAATCAACATCTCGTTGTGCGCTTTTCCGGACGGTATCATCGGAAAACAGTTTTCCTTCTGGTCCACTACGACGTCGCATATTACGGGCCGGTCGACCTCGATCATTTCCCGAATTGTGTCATCGACACGGGCAGGGTCCTGAACACGCAACCCCACGCATCCATAGGCCTCTGCGAGCTTGACGAAGTCGGGAAGAGAGTCGGTGTAGCTTTCAGAATAGCGGCCGCCGTGCAGCAGCTCCTGCCACTGCCTCACCATTCCCATGTATTGGTTGTTGATGATGAAAATCTTTATCGGGAGGCGGTGCTGAACTGCAGTTGAGAGTTCTTGGATGTTCATAAGAATAGACGCTTCGCCCGCAATATCGACGACCAGAGCGTCCGGGTGCGCCATTTGAGCGCCGACAGCGGCAGGCAGCCCATAGCCCATCGTGCCCAGGCCGCCGGATGTCATCCATCTGTTCGGGTGCTCAAACCTGTAAAATTGTGCCGCCCACATTTGATGCTGACCAACCTCGGTTGTGACGTAAGTCTCGCGATCCTTGGTTAGTTCATAGAGACGCTGAATGGCATACTGGGGTTTTATAATTTTTCCCGCCTGCTGAAACTGTAAACAGTTTCTGGATCGCCATTTCTCGATTTGCGACCACCATTGTTTTAGGGCGGCTTGGTCAGCTTTATATTTTCGCGCTTTCCATGTCTTCAGCATTTCTTCGAGCACAGCGCCACAATCGCCAATGATGCCCAAATCGACGATCATGTTTTTGTTGATCGACGACGGGTCAATGTCGACGTGTATTTTTTTCGAATTTGGCGAAAAGAATTGAAGGTTTCCTGTCACGCGGTCGTCAAACCGCGCGCCGATATTGATCATAAGATCGCAATCGTGCATGGCCATATTGGACTCATAAAGGCCGTGCATCCCAACCATGCCGAGCCATTTTTCGTCGGCGGCAGGAAAGGCTCCCAGACCCAACAGTGTCGAGGTGATCGGAAATCCTGTAAGCTGAACCAACTCGCGAAGCGCCTTACTGGCACGTGGTCCCGAGTTAATGACTCCACCTCCGGTATAGAACAAAGGCTTTTTGGCGTTCGCCATCAAGCGAACGGCTGCTTCGACCTTTGATGCGTCGGGCGAAGTGCGGGGATGATAAGTTTTGTGCTGCTGCCGTCTAACGCCGCGCGGTGCAGACGAATACCTGCCCTTCGCCATGGCAACGTCCTTTGGCAAATCAATCACGACGGGGCCGGGCCGACCGGAGCGCGCCACATAAAAAGCTTCATGGACCGTTTCTGCCAACTGATCCACGTCGCGGACGAGATAGTTGTGCTTGGTACAAGGCCGGGTGATACCGATGGTGTCCGCTTCCTGAAAGGCGTCATTGCCGATCAAGTGTGTAGGGACCTGTCCGGTCAGGCAGACGATTGGGATTGAATCCAACAGGGCGTCTGTCAAACCAGTAACGGCATTCGTTGCGCCCGGACCAGAGGTCACCAGCACGCAGCCAACCTTGCCGGTGGAGCGGGCATAGCCTTCCGCGGCATGAACGGCGCCTTGCTCGTGGCGAACAAGGACGTGCCGAATTTTGTTTTGTTTAAACAACTCGTCGTAAATGGGTAGAACCGCGCCGCCCGGATAGCCGAACACCACCTCCACGCCCTGTTCTTCGAGGGCCTTGAGGACAATTTTCGCGCCTACAAATAGGCTTTCGGTGTCGGCGCTCGCTTTACGAGCGCTTGACTTTGCGGGCGGCATTTCACTTTCCCGTAAACGATTGAAATTTATCCGCTCAAACAGCGGAAAATGCGGCAGAGCCATGCAGAAGGCGGCGTAAACTAGTTGTGCGCCTATATCAGGTCAACAGGAAATGACGAATATTAGAAAAGATTTCAGGTAATAATGTTTCCGAAAATTGCGCGTTTATTACCTGATCCGCATGAAACTGATGCCGGAACCACGTAAACTGGCGCTTGGCATACCGCCGGGTCGCCGTTTGCGCAGCAGCGATTGCCTTCTCCAGCTGAGTCCCTTCGTGAACGGCCGCAAATTCTCTGGCCCCGATCATCTTCATCACGGGGCTATCCAACGACACGCCCTGCCCAATCAACGCTTTCACCTCATCGACAGCGCCGCGCGAAACCATGTCCCGCAATCTGCCGTCGCAAACCGAATACACCTCATCGCGGGGCGGCATGAGCAGAATCGAGTAATAGGACGCTCGAAGCGGCGGGGACGTGGGCACCGACTGCCATTCACTTAAAGGCACGCCTGTGCCTTCAAAAACCTCCCACGCCCGAAGCAATCTTTGGGTGTTGCCGGGGGCGAGACGCGACGCGGTTATCGGATCTCGTTCTGCAAGTTCCTCCAAAAATTTCTGACCGCCTAATTTGGAATGGAGCGCTGCGGCCGCGTCTCTTGTTTTCTGCAAGACGCTCGGGATTTCCGCTAAGCCTTGCATCAGGGCTTTAAAGTACAAACCCGTGCCACCCACGAGAACGGGAACCTGCCCGCTACCATTTACAGATTTAATTTTTTCTGCGGCCTTTTCAGACCATTCCGAAGCATTACCGGAATCATCCAAGCTCAAGTCGCCAAACAAGTGATGGGGGACGCCTGCCATTTCTTGCTGTGTGGGGCGCGCGGACAATATTGCGAGATCGCGAAAGCGTTGTTGACTATCCGCATTGATGATGACGCCATCAAATTCTTGCGCGATGCGGATCGCCAGCGCAGATTTCCCGCTTGCCGTTGGACCGGCAACGATGACGGCCCGCGGCAGCGGTACCGTTTGGGTTTCAGTCGAGGACGTGGCTGACAAGACCGTCCGCCAATTTAGGTTCAAACCACGTGGATTTGGGCGGCATGACCTCGCCGGCATCGGCAACGGCCATCAGCTGCTCCATGGCTGTTGGAAACAATGCAAAGGCGAGCTTCATTTCCCCGGAGTTTACGCGCTTTTCAAGCTCACTTAGACCGCGAATGCCGCCCACAAAGTCGATGCGTTTATCCCGGCGCGGATCCTGAATATTCAATATTGGATCGATAAGGTTCCCGTGCAGCAAACTGACATCCAACTGACCAACCGGATCGTTTGCGGGAATAAAGTCTTTCTTGGTGTCCAATCGGTACCAACTGCCATCGAGATACATACCAAACCGCGCCGGCTTGTCCGGCTTAACCTGAGCGGTGGATGGACTCACATCAAACCGTGTTTTTATTTTTTCGAGGAGCTCGTCAGCAGTTAGTCCGTTCAAATCACGGACAACACGATTGTAATCCAGTATTTGCAATTGATCGTGCGGGAACGCGACCGTGAGAAAATACTCGTGACTATCCGTACCGGAATCTTTTCCGCGCCTTGTCGCCGCAACTCTGGACGCTGCCGCCGAGCGATGGTGGCCATCGGCGATATAGATGGCGTCCATATCGTCAAAGAGGCGGGTGAGGTGCTCGATCGCAGACGTGTCCGAAACGGCCCAAACTGTATGCGTGATGCCGTCGTCGGCGACAACTTCATATAGCGGAGCACCCGTGGCCGCACCTTCAACAAGGTTTTGCACATTGGCATCTGCCTTATAGGCGACAAGGACAGGTCCGGTTTGCGCATTCAGCGCATCGATTTGGCGCACGCGGTCATCTTCTTTGTCCGGACGTGTAAACTCATGCTTCCGAACACGATTGGCGTCATAGGCAGCGACAGAGGCAGCCATCACCACTCCGGTCTGCTCGTGCTCCCCCATGCGAAGCCGATAAACGTAGTACATCGGAGCGTCGTCACGAATCAGTACGCCGTCTTGAACCAGCCTCTCAAGATTCGAACGGCCCTTGGCATACACCTCCGGTGCGAAGGGATCGGTTTCTTCGGGCAAATCAATTTCAGGCTTGGAGATATGCAAAAAGCTGCATGGCTTGCCCGCTGCGCGCTTGCGCGCTTCTTCCGTATTCAGCACATCGTAAGGCGGCGCGGCGACCGCGTCGGCATGCTTAGGAAGGGGTCTCAGCCCCCTAAAGGGCCGAACAAGGGGAGCATTCATTTGATCTTCCACAAAGTCGAATTCTCAAAGTTTTGCAGGTGTTTAACGGGTAACCGCACACACTGCAACGCGGAAGCCTTTTGGACCGCAGCCCCAGGCCCTTTCAAGCGTTATCTATCGCTACCTTTAACAAAAATGCGGTTGCGGTATTGTAACCTGTGGTTATGTTTTTGTGACATAGGTTCGCTCTTTTGGAGAAATATAAAAATGAGTAAGAGCAAATCTGAAATTCTCGATGACTTTCAGAACTTTATGGGTCGCCATGGCGGCAACTACAAAGAGTGGTATGTCGGCACATCGGACGATCCAAAAAACCAGATGTTCCATGTCTATAAATTCAAGAAGGGGGACAAGGGCCTGTATAGGCAGGCCATGTCGGAACTGCAGGCCGCAGAGATCGCTGAATTTTTCACAAATCTCGGAGCGAAGGGAAACGACGCCGTCACGCGCAATGCCGAGTTTGTGTATGCCTACAAAAGAGCATCACATACACGGCCATAGTTTTTCCACCTGTTGATCTTTGGAGCGCGCGTTTTTACACGCCTTTCTTGATACCGCCAGGTTTTCAGTCCTCGTAATGGCTGGCAATAAATTCGTTCAGAAGGTGAACACCAAAACCGGTGCTTCCGGGTTCGGATAACGGCGTGCCTTTTTCATTCCACACGACACCTGCGATATCGATATGAGCCCAGGGCGTATTCTTCACAAAGCGTTGAAGGAACTGCGCAGCCGTAATACTGCCCGCCCGCGGCCCCCCAATATTTTTCATATCAGCGATCAGAGAACGAAGCTCCCGGTCATATTCGTCGCCCATTGGAAACCGCCAAAGCCGCTCACCCGTCGCCTGCCCCGCCGCCGTCAATTGATCGGCGAGCTTGTCGTCATTGGAGAAAAGCCCCGCGTAATGATTTGACAGGGCCGCGATGATTGCGCCCGTCAACGTTGCCAGGTCAATCATCAGCTTTGGCTTATATTTTTGCTGCGCGTACCACAGCACGTCCGCAAGAACGAGGCGACCTTCCGCATCGGTGTTCTGAACCTCAATGGTCTGTCCGGACATTGATGTCACAACATCTCCCGGCCGTTGCGCGGCACCATCAGGCATGTTTTCCACAAGGCCGCACAACCCGATCACATTGACTTTGGCGTTCCGTTTAGCGAGGGCGCACATGAGACCGGCCACGACACCGGCGCCGCCCATATCCCATTTCATGTCCCACATACCTGAGGGCGGCTTAAGGCTGATGCCACCTGTGTCAAAGCACACGCCTTTTCCAATAATCGCCACCGGCGCAGATTTATTGTCTTTCGCACCGTCCCAGCGCATGACCAGCAACTGAGATTCCCGAACGGAACCGTCTCCAACGCCGAGCAATGCACCCATGCCTAGCTTACGCATGGCAGATTCGCCCAACGCTTCAACTTTGATGCCGAATTTTGAAAGCTCTTTTGCCCGCGCGACAAAAGAAGTGGGATAAATAATGTTGGCGGGCTCGGATATGAGGTCGCGCGTAAAGAAAACGCCGTCGGCAACCGCGGACAGGTCTGCAAATGACTTTCTTGCCCCGGCCGGATCGTTACACTGAAAAGTAAGGGCTTTTAAATTGGGCTTTTCGCTTTTGCCTTCCTTGGTTCTGTACTTATCGAAACGGTAAGATCTGAGCTTCGCACCCGCAGCGATCTGTGCCGCGATGGAATTGTCATTTTCACCGAGCCCTTCCAACACAACCGTCGCATCCGAACTTTTGGAAACGGCTTTGTATACCGCGGCGCCAATGCGCTCTGCTGCGGGCGCGTTCAGGGTTTTGGTGTCCCCGAGTCCGACCAGCAATACTTTCTCCAACCGTGGGCCGCCCGGTGCAAGAATCTCCAATACCTGCTCAGCCTTTCCTTTAAAGGCAGAGGTTTTAATGGACCGGGACAAGGCTCCCCGCAGCCGTTTATCCAGTTTGGACGCCGCGGGACCAAGCTTTCCGGTTCCCGGTACCCCTACAACGACGGCGCCTTGGCTGGGAGGTGCGACTTTTGAGAAAGATACTTTCATGACGGTCCCTGTGTGCAAATTTCCGGACTTGATTCCTATACCTCTACCGTATGTAGCCTTACCGGCTGAATCAACTCCCCCTGGAACGGTCTCTTTGGCTCGGGATGTAGACAAAAGACTGCCGGGCGCTATGTTTTGGACACGAAATTCAAGGCGAGGGCAAAATTATGGGTAAATTTGGGGTAGGACAATCGGTTCGGCGTGTCGAGGACCAGCGATTCCTGACTGGCAAGGGCCGTTATACCGATGACATTTCTATGTCGGGCCAAGTTTATTTATACGTTTTGCGCTCCCCGCATTCTCACGCCGATATCACATCGATCGAAACAGGTCATGCGAAGAACGCGCCCGGCGTCATTGGCGTTCTAACAGCGCAGGATCTGAAAGCTGCTAAGGTTGGGTCCATTCCCGCCGACATTATTCCACCCGATGCCGAGGGAAACGTTCCTAAACCACCCGTTCGTCCGGTGCTGGCCGATGGGCGCGTCCGCTATGTGGGCGAGCCAGTTGCGGCCGTCGTAGCCGAAACGCTCGCACAGGCAAAAGACGCCGCCGAACTGATCGAGGTGGAGTATGCCGAACTTGCGCCTGTATCCCTGCCCGCCGAAACGATCAAAAGCGGCGCGCCTGAAATTCATCCCGAAGCGCCCGGAAACGTACTGGTCCATTGGCACCTGGGGGACAAAGCCAAGGCCGATGCCGTCTTTGCCAAAGCCGACAAAATCGTATCCATCGATTTGGTGAACCACCGCATGGTGCCGACGGCCCTGGAGCCACGCGGCGCAATCGCTCAGTTCGATCCCGCCACCGAACGATTTACGCTTACGCAAGGGTGCCAAAACACGCACAAGCTTAAAGAGTGGGCCGCCAAAACCCTCTGCATAGAACCGCAGCAAATACGCGTCCTATGTGATGACGTGGGAGGCGGTTTCGGTATGCGCTATTTCTTCTTCAATGAACCCGCGCTTTGCATGATCGCCGCCCGCGCATTCGGAAAACCGGTCAAATGGACGGCCGATCGCTCGGAAAGCTTTTTGGCGGACGGGCACGGACGAGACCAGGTCAATCACGCGGAACTGGCCCTCGACAAAGACGGCACGTTCCTAGCGATACGCGTCTCGTCCCTGGGTAACCTGGGGGCATACCTGTCGCAATTCGGCGCGATGATTCCCACTTTAGCCGGCTGCGGCATGCTGGGCGGCGCATATCGAATTGGCACGGCTTGCGTTGACGTGAAAATCGTCTTTACGAACACGGCTCCGGTTGACGCCTATCGCGGCGCCGGGCGTCCGGAGGCGGCCTACCTCGTGGAACGACTCGTCGAAAAAGCGGCGCGTGAACTGGGTATGTCTTCCATTGACCTTCGCCGTAAGAATCTTATTCGCGCGGATGAGTTTCCTTACCAAACAGCGCTAGGCCCGGTTTACGATTCCGGGCGTTACGAAGAACTCATGGATGCGGCCCTCAAACGCGCGGATTACGCCGGATTCGAAAAGCGCCGCGCCGAGGCAAGGAAAAACGGGAAACTACGCGGCATCGGCGTCGCCTATTACGTGGAAGCATGTTCGGGCGGCAATTATGAAGAGCCGAAGATGTACTTCGATAAAGATGGACAACTGAACATCCTTATCGGCACGCAATCAAACGGACAGGGCCACGAGACCGTTTACGGTACGGTTGCAGCGGAAGCGTTCGGAATACCTCTGGAAAAAGTCAAAGTCATTCAGGGCGACACAGACCTCATTCCAACCGGATTTGGTACGGGTGGCTCGAGATCAGTACCTATCGGCGGCAGTGCCGTGGCACAGATTTCCATGAGCATGATCGAGCAGGGTAAAAACGTCGCTGCAGATATACTGGAAGCATCTGCCGGTGATATTGAATACGAGAACGGGGAATTCAAAATTGCCGGTACCGACAGAAGCGCGAGCCTCGCCGACGTTATCGCTGCCACTTATGAAGATGGCAAGCGGCCGGAAGGGGTAGAAGCGGGCCTGAGCAAAAGAGAACGTTACAAACCGGAAGGAAACACGTTTCCTAACGGCTGCCACGTTTGCGAAATCGATATCGATGAGCAGACTGGAACAATTGCTTTCGTGAATTACACGATTCAAGATGATCTCGGTTACGCCATGAATCCTTTACTTATGGAAGGTCAGATCATCGGCGGGGCGGTGCAAGGCCTAGGGCAGGCTCTCTTTGAAGAAGCCGTCTACGACAGTGCGGGACAGTTGGTGACGGGCTCATTCATGGACTACACCATGCCACGCACGGACTCGACGCCGAAGTTTGACTTCGCCTATACGGAGGTGCCCTCCCCGCGGAACATGCTGGGTATTAAGGGTGCCGGTGAAGCGGGTACGATCGGGGCGACACCAGCGGTTGCCAACGCGGTTATGAATGCTCTTTCACCAATCGGCGTAACCGAGATGAATATGCCTTTCACGCCATTGAAGGTATGGCAGGCGATCCGATCCGCCTCAAAGAATGCGGCCTAATGACAGAAAAGCTGAGTTTCGACGTTCTCGCCAGTTGGGCCGACAACCTCGTTCCCGTTGCTGAAAAGGCGGGCCAGGCCATTCTTGAAGTCAGAAGCCGCGGTTTCGACGTGTTGAAAAAAGACGACGCGTCGCCTGTCACTGAAGCAGACCGGATCGCAGAGGGTATCGTTGTCGCTGAACTGGAGCGATTGGCGCCGTCAATTCCGATCGTCGCAGAGGAAAGGGTCGCAGGCGGTGAGGTGCCCGACTTAAAAGGCGACTCGTTCTGGCTGGTTGACGCCTTGGACGGCACCAAAGAATTCATAAAAAACGGGACTGATTTCACCGTCAACATCGCACTTGTTTATAATGGCGTGCCTGTTTTTGGAATTGTGCACGCCCCAGCCAGAGAGGAAACTTTCGTCGGTTTCGTCGATTCAGAGACCGGTCAGCGCAAAGCTGAGGTCTCGCGCAAAGGCGAGAGTAAGGCGATTAGCGTTCGGGCACGGCCGGAGCAGGTTATTGTCGCCGGCAGCAGATCCCATGAAGTCGCCGATGAAATGGATGCATTTCTCTCAAAATATCAGGTCGGAGATCGCATTGTGATCGGATCGTCCTTGAAGTTTTGTCTGGTAGCGGAAGGCAAAGCAGACTTTTACCCGCGCTTCGGACCAACATGCGAATGGGATACCGGCGCCGGCCACGCCGTATTGCGTGCCGCTGGCGGTCGTGTCCACGATTTTGACGGCGCGGAAATGCCCTACAAGAAAGCACCGACATTCTTGAACGGGCGCTTTCTTGCCGACGGCGGGCCGTGACGATACGCAAGGCAACGCCGGAGGCTATCGCCGAGGCTTCGCGAATTTTATTGTCCGGCGGATTGGTCTCCTTTCCGACCGAAACCGTGTACGGCCTCGGGGCCGTGGCGACGAACACGGATGCCGTGTCGAAAATTTTCTCAATAAAAGGCAGGCCCTCGATTAATCCGCTCATCGTCCATGTTGGGAGTGCAGATTGGGTCTCTCAATTTGCAGAGACCGACGACCGATATGAAAAGTTGGCCCGCACCTTATGGCCCGGCCCGATTTCTTTTGTCGTCAAACTCAAACCGGACAATACGATTTCGAAATTGGTCACCGCTGGTTTGAATACAGTCGCGGTGAGGCATCCGCGCGGCGCAATCGCGAATGAGCTTCTCACCACAGTCAAAACGCCGCTTGCTGCACCGAGCGCCAACAAATCAGGAGCCGTGAGCCCGACAAACGCCTCACACGTTGCTGAATCGCTGGACGGTGAAATTGATATGATTCTCGACGGAGGCAATTGTGAGGTTGGGCTGGAATCAACTGTTTTGGACATCTCATCCAACGGACCCGCCGTCATACTCAGACCCGGCGCCGTCACACAAGAGAGCCTAACCGGAATTATCGGGCCCGTTCTTCAAGATGATGCGTCACCTGATTTGCCCAAATCCCCCGGCCAAATGCTTTCGCACTATGCGCCCTCGCTGCCCGTCAGGTTAAATGCGCTCGACCAGGAGCAAGGGGAAGCGCTCCTGGGATTCGGTTCACTGGAAGGCGCCACGTTGAACCTGAGCCCAAGCGGGAATTTAAGCGAAGCCGCCACGAACCTTTTTAGAATGCTTCGGGAACTGGACTCCCCAAACAAATACCGCGCCATTGCCGTAGCCTCCATTCCCAATACGGGAATCGGCATCGCAATCAACGACCGTCTAAAAAAGGCGGCGCGGCAATAAGCGAGAACCGTTGCCATTAACGGTGCAATGCATCATTTTCAATTGCGATTATATTACCGGAGTATTTGAACGTGTCTTTGGACAACGGATTCAAAGATAGATTGAGCGAAATTGTCGGCGTGGGCGGCTTGGTTTCCGAGACGAGCGCCATGGCACCTTTTCTGACCGAAGAAAGAGGCTTGTATCAAAGCACAGCCGAATTGGTTGTAAGGCCATCGACAACGGAACAAACGGCAAAAGTTGTCGAGTTGTGCGCGACGTCCAACATCGCGATTGTACCCCAGGGTGGCAATACGGGCTTGTGCGGCGGCGCAACGTCGTCGTCTGAAAAGAACGAAATCATATTGAACTTAGGCCGCATGAACAAAGTGCGGCACATCGACCCGATAAATTTCAATATCACCGTGGATGCCGGCTGTATCCTCGCTGATATTCAAGCTACAGCGCTCAATAATGACTGTCTGTTTCCGCTCAGCTTGGCGGCTGAGGGCACCTGCCAAATCGGGGGAAACCTGGCGACGAACGCCGGTGGCATCAATGTGCTTAGATACGGTAATGCCCGCGATCTTGTGCTTGGGTTGGAAGTCGTATTGCCGGACGGCCGCATATGGAACGGGCTCAAATCCCTTGGCAAGGACAATACCGGATATGCCTTGCGGCAAATTTTCGTGGGCGCGGAAGGCACGCTCGGCATTATAACGGGCGCCGTCTTAAAGCTTTTTCCGCGACCCGTAGAAACGGCGACGGCGCTCTGCGCCTTGGACAGTTTAGATTCAGCAACAAAACTACTCAATTTAGCGCGCGCATTGTCGGGCGATGCAGTTACAGCGTTCGAATTGATTCCCAGAATTGGAATCGAGATGTGCACAAAACACATTTCGGGCGCATCAGACCCCTTTGCCTCTCCTCACCCTTGGTATGTATTGATCGAATTTTCGACCTCGCGACCGGATGCGGCAATTCGGCCGAGCTTCGAGGCTTTGCTCGAACAAGCCTTTGAGAGCGAGATACTCTCGGACGCGGTCATCGCGGAGAGCATAGAACAGTCCACTGCTCTTTGGCGCCTTCGGGAGTCATTACCGGAAGCGCAAAAGTACGAAGGCGGAAGCATTAAGCACGATGTGTCCGTGCCGGTCTCACGCGTGCCGGAGTTTATTAAAGCGGGCAGCGAATTGATCGCGAAGCATTTTCCGGGCGCTCGGCCCGTTCCTTTCGGACACCTGGGTGATGGAAATATCCACTTCAATGTGTCCCAACCAGTGGGCGCTGACAAACAAACGTATTTGGCGCAATGGACAGAAATGAACCGCCTCGTTCATGATCTAACTGTCTCCATGAACGGCTCCTTTTCCGCCGAGCACGGGATAGGCAAACTGAAAGTAGGCGAGATGCAACACTATAAGGACCCGGTAGAGTTGGACCTCATGGTGAGAATGAAACGCGCGCTCGACCCCAAAAACCTAATGAATCCGGGCAAGGTTGTAGAAATCGCCTAGCATTTACGCAACCTGCAGGCGGAAAAGGTTGCTCACGAAACGTTTCGCTGTGGTATTTTCCAGGTAGGGGCAGTTGCACCGTGTGCGTATCCCGCCCGGTACAACAAATATCCTTCGGCCAGCACATACGCCATCAAAAGCGATATCGCCACAAGCGCGATATTGGCTGCCGATACCTTCAGGTGTTTGGTTGATGCCGTCATCAGGAAAATCTAAGCCCGTAAACTCACGTAATCCATAGGCAATCACGAGCGCGGAAGGATTGAGAGGCCGTCACACCGGTTCCAAACAGAGCGACACTCCTTTATCCTGCGCTCATGTCCAGCATTTCTCGATACATATTCCGACAGCTTGTGCTCGGCACCGTTCTCGTGAGCGTTGCGCTTGCGTTCATCGTTTGGCTCACACAGTCGCTTCCATTTCTGCAATTTGTTATCGGCAAGGGGCTTGATATCGGAACGTGGCTGAAGTTAACGACACTGCTGTTGCCGTGGTTTGTGTCGGTCATTTTGCCGGCGGCATTGTTCTTTGTTGTTTTATTTATCTACAACAAGCTTGCAGTAGACAAAGAACTTGTCGTGGTCCAATCCGCAGGAATCAGTTTATTCGGCCTTGCGAAGCCGGCGATGCTAACGGCCGTTGCGGCGGCGATTGTCGGCTACGCCCTGACATTGATAATTGTGCCGGCGACATTCAGATCCTTTAAAGAGCTTCAGTGGTCTATACGCAATGACGTGTCTCAAATCCTGCTAAGAGAAGGTGCGTTTAACCACCTGGCCGATGATCTCACGGTATACGTGAGGGAGCGCGGAGGTGAAGGCGATCTGATTGGAATTCTGGTGCATGATACGCGCGAATCGCCGCGAAGCGTTACGCTGATGGCGGAACGGGGCACCATTGTGACTACAAGCAACGAGCCGCGTATTCTTTTGGAAAACGGAAGCCGTCAGGAGCTTGAGCGTGGTTCGGGCGATTTATCGGTCTTGTATTTTGACAGCTATGCCCTCGAATTCGGCGCCCTATCCCGCAAGACCGAAGATCGCTTTGCCGACAATCGCGAACGTTCGACACTGGAGCTGCTGAATGCGTCCGAGGCAGACGGCATTTCAGCTATCAATGTATCGAGAATGAAAGCCGAAGCTCATCAAAGACTTTCCGCGCCGTTGACCGCGATTGGATACACGCTCATGGCACTCACGATCCTCCTAAGAGGGAATTACGACCGTCGTGGTCAGACCGGGCGAATTGTCATCGCGATTTTGACGGTTGTGGCGCTGCAAGCCGCAACCATGGGCGCCGCCAATCTCGCATCGCAGGCACCATCTTATACTGTCCTGATTTATGCCATCGTGCTCCTGCCCATTTTTGGAGGAATAATGCTACTGGCTTTGCCGGGCGTAAAACCTTCGCGACACCACATTTCTCCTGTCGAATCAGGCACGGCGTGATACATATGCGCTGCAACGAACGAAGCTAAAATCAATTTGACGGTATTGTTGATGGGTTGCCGCGACATATTTCACGGTGCAGCGAAATTGGCTGCCACAATGGCGCTGATCTGCCTGGGGTTGCCATCACTGACCCCGATAGCAACAGCGCAAGAGGGAGAAGACCGGGAAAACAACTCTCTCTTACTCGCGGACGAAATTCGCTATGACTCGGACGCCAACACAGTCACTGCCCAAGGCAATGTCGAAGTTCAACGCGGCCCACTCATTCTGCTGGCAG
>Ga0181593_10000944_pt1 | contig 26144 bp, 23 predicted proteins | sample 071ome_19_FD_133756 | JGI IMG/M metagenome (GOLD analysis project Ga0181593, IMG submission 133756) | Coastal salt marsh microbial communities from the Groves Creek Marsh, Skidaway Island, Georgia - 071413AT metaG (megahit assembly) | ecosystem: Environmental > Aquatic > Marine > Intertidal...
TGAGCAACACCAAAAAATTTTAATGTTGTATTACATGGAAGAACTTCGACTTTCTGAAATCGCACAAGTCTTTGGCTTGTCTGAAGGACGAATTAGTCAAATACTTTCACATTCAATACTTTCACTACGTGCCCATTTTCAAACTATCATCTGAATAACCCGATAATCTTATGCTCCTCGCTATTGGTATAGTAATCGTATTTGTTTCATGTATCGGCGGATTTACAGTCGCAGGCGGAAACCCCGTTTCCCTGATTCATGCTGGAGAGATTATGATCATTTGTGGAATTGGACTTGGTATTCTTGTCGTTTCCAGTCCAGCCTCAGTGCTTAATGCACTTAAGACAGATATCATCAAGGCTTTCAAGGGTGGTATTGGAAATCGAGACAAATTTATTGATTTATTGGTCTTACTCTATGAATTATTTATGCTTGGCCGTCGAAAAGGTACTCCTGCTTTAGACGAGCATGTAAGTGACCCAAATAACAGCTCTATATTTACAAAATATCCATCATTTTTAAATGATACAGGACTCGTGGAGTTCCTTTGCAATTCACTCAGACCTATTGTTGATGGAAGATGCAAACCTGGAGAAATTGGAGGAATTCTAGCTTCGGAGCTCAGCAGTCGTGAATCGGAGGCCAGTAGGTCAGTTAAAGCAATAGAAATGATTTCTGACGCTCTTCCTGGAGTAGGTATTGTTGCTGCCGTCCTAGGAATTATTAATACGATGTCAAATTTGGAAGATCCTGAATCTGTTGGATACAAAGTTGCAGCTGCACTCAGCGGTACTTTTCTCGGAATTTTTCTCGCATACGGGGTAGGTGTTCCAATTGGAAGACTTGTCTCTTTGAATCAAGCACAAGAATTTTTGTATTACAGGATAGTGGAAAGATCAGTTTCTGGATTTGCTACAGGTCTTTCTCCCATCATGGCAGTTGAGATTGGTCGCAGATCTTTGGATAAGCAAATCCAGCCTACTGCAGATGAGTTGGAGGAACAATGCAAAGAAGCAGCTAAGGGTGCTTAATACTAGTTTTATCTCATGCCATTGTCACCTCGTTGCCGTCTTGTTCGGAAGTATTTTGCCCATGGTGGTGCGTGGAAAGTGGCTTATGCAGACTTTGTTACTGGAATGATGTCCCTCTTTCTCGTTTTGTGGATTCTTTCTCAAGACGAAGAAGTAATTATTGCAACCACCAGGTTTTTTAGGGATCCCTACAAAGCTGGGGTTCCCAAGTCCACCCCAGTTGAGCAAAAAGATGCAAGACCAGGTAGTATGGTAGATCAAATTGTTGGACGTTCTGATACAACGATGAGAAACACCGATGACACAACTTCTATTGATATTGATGTATTGCACCGAATTGCACAAGACTGGTACAAAAGGTTGAAGTTACATGAAATCGATGATTCTGTCATTCAGTTAGAGGTCACTTCAGATGGCTTGAAGGTAACTTTGTATCATGGGGACGACAAACCGCTATTTGATTCGGATTCCTCTCAACTTACAAATCATGGAAGAAAAGTAATGCAGAGAATGTCTTGGTTGCTATCACAGCATGTTTTAGCCTACAGAGTAGACTCGCACTCCATGGATTTGAGTGAACAGGTGCTAGATCCACAAAAGGCAGAATGGGAACTTTCTCTTTATCAAGCCATGGAGGTAACCCGTGCTTTGAATCATTATTCCTCTGGTGAACTTCAGGGTAAACTTGAAAGAATGACAGGTCATGGAGCAACAAAACCCAACCGCGGAAGGTTTCCCAATCGACCCGATAAGAATCGCCGGGTTGAGCTCAGCCTCGTCCTCGATGTAAGTGCAGAGGATTTAGCACGATATCGTTAAAAATAGGTATGTAAATTGCTGTATTAGATTAATGGAAAGTTATCTATCTGCTAAAGGCGTTAGTCCGAGTTCTCCAAAAAACTCCTCTTTTTCTTCATACCTTGGAAACGAGGAGGTTAGTGAGGAAACTCCTTCCACGGAAATCACCGTTGATGAAACCAACAGCACCACGGAGGTTATCTATGAGGAAAAAGACTGTCCGAGAGTTGAAGTTGTTTCAGTTGATGGTAATCCTAAAAAAATTCTGATTCATCTAATAGACGGCAAACTTCTAGAAATTAAATGTCATTACTAAAAAGCTAGCTCCCCTAGTTTGGAATTTCACACAAGTTAGTCTGTTAGAATTTATTTAGATTTCGTCTTTATTACTGCTTTCGTGCCTCTTTGATAGTTTTTGTGGCACAATAAATGCTTTTCGAGAGTTGTGAATTTATCTCTTTATGAAAATGCATCGGCTCTAAGGGGGCTTGAGCAGTACCAAAATGTCATCGCCAACAATATTGCCGCCAGTCATGTTGCTGGCTTTAAGAAAGTAGCCGTTTCTTTCGAAGCTGTTGAAGGAGGAGAAATTGCTCGATCAACTCATGATCGCCTGCGTCACGAGATGCCAGGATCTTTTCCCGTGATGAAAAATCAGGTTGATTACATTGAAGGAGAGCTTCGCGAGACATCAAATCCTATGGATATGGCACTCCGTGGGGATGGCTTCTTTGCCTTAAAAAATGCCAATGGTGATTCAGTTTATACAAGAGATGGTCAGTTTTATTTCAATGCTGAGGGTACCATGGTTAATAGCATGGGGCATGAGTTTGCTGATTCAGCTGGTGCAACAATTAATGTTGTTCCAGGACAAGGAGATGTAACCATAGATAAAGAAGGGCAAGTCTTTCAGATGGAACAACTCGTTGGTCAGGTTGGGGTGTTTGTTTTTGAAAATCCGCTCTTGGATCTTCAAAAAGTTGGAGGAGGTTTTGTGGCAAAAGAAGAAAGCATTGTCCCTGAGAATGCGGATCCTGAAAACTTTACAATTCTTCAGGGTTTTCTTGAAAGTAGCAATGTTTCTGCAATTGAGGAGATGATAGGACTCATCGAGGTTTCCCGTGCACATGAAGCCAATCAAAAAATGATACAAACTTTTGATCAGAACATCGGAAAAGCAATAGGAACTCTTGGACAAACAACCTAATATAAGACTATGAATCTATCTCTCTATTCTGGAGCCACGGGCATGCAGGCCCAGCAACTTAACCTCAATGTTATTTCCAATAACATCGCTAATGTTAACACCACCGGTTACAAAAAGAATAAAATTGAATTCCAGGACTTACTTTATCAAAATCCAAGACAATCCGGTGGTCAGACTGGTGCTGGAAATGTAATTCCCACAGGAGTTGAAATGGGAAACGGTACCAAAGTTGTATCAACCGCTAAAATCTTTACTCAGGGTCAACTTACACAAACCAGTGAAAAATTAGATGTTGCCATTGATGGTGGTGGATTTTTTCAAGTAGAAAAACCAGACGGAACCGAAGCTTACACCCGTGATGGGGCATTTAAGGTCGGCCCAGATGGACAAATTACTACAGCAGATGCATTGCCTCTTGCGGCTGGTTTGCAAATTGACCCAGAGGTAACGAATGTTTTCATTTCTCCAACAGGTGAGGTTTCAGTTGAAACTGCAGATGGCACTCAAATTATTGGTCAGCTGGAATTAGTTCGGTTTCCTAATCCTTCCGGCCTTAAATCACAGGGTGGTAATCTTTACATAGAGACAGAGGCTAGTGGACCACCTGAGATTGGTGCTCCTGGTGAAAATGGATTTGGCGTCTTGCAGCAAGGATACCTTGAAATGTCCAATGTCAATGTAGTCGAAGAAATGGTGAATATGATAATTGCACAACGTGCATACGAAGTGAATTCAAAGTCTATTCAAACCTCTGATGACATGCTTTCGCGTGTAAATCAGCTCAAACGATAATAGATGAGGATTTCCTGTATAGGGGGTATCTTAATACTCTTTTCATTCGCTCAAGGTGGGGTAGAGAGGTTTTTACAGCCAATTTCTTTACCCATTGGTGATGATTCATTCACGAAGAAACAAACCTCGGCCTATTTTAGCACCCAGCAGTATGCAGGCTCATCAACCGCTTTACACGCATCTAAGACTTCATTTGTGCTGAATCGTCCAAAATTGGAAACAAAGCTTAGCGATCTGCTTAAACACCGCTATCAAGTTGATGGTAAAGTTTTGGCTTTCTTAGGTAGGGAATGGAATCAAATAGAGGTTGGTTCTAATTTTCAAATTAAGATTCGTGACTGTAATCCAGAAGAACTTTCAGCAAATATGTTTGTCCGCTTTAGTATATGGGACAAAGGTATCAAGCTGGGAGATTATTCAATGCCATTAAGGCTTGCACACATGCAGGGTGTTTTATTTTCCAAAATTCCTCTTAGCAGAGGTGGAAAGCCGACGGATGAATGCTTTGAAGTCAAGGAGGTTGATATCCTGAAAAATCACGCTAACTCGGTGCCTGCGACTGCTAATCTTTCTGGTTATCAAATCGATACAAACGTTAAACCAGGAAACCCATTGAAATGGAATTTATTATCTAAAACAACCTTAGTCGAAAAAGGAGAAATAGTTAATGTGTTTGCTTCCGGCAACGGGATTTATGTCACGATGAAAGGCATTGCCTTAGAACCCGGTGTTAAGGATTCGACAGTACGGGTTAAAAACATCAGTTCAGAAAAGGAGTTTCGTGCCAAGGTTTTGGACGGAAATAGCGTAAAAGTACATCTCTAATGATCAATAAAACTTCCCTGTTTCTTTTACTTTTTCTGATCACTGAAGCATTCGGCACTTCTTTGTGGCTCAGGAGTTCGAGCGATCAACGCGGATTATTCGGTGGTAAGCGTGCATTCAAAGTCGGTGATTTAATCACCATTGATGTGGCTGAAAGTTCCTCACTTGCAGCTTCACAAAACTCTGTCAGGAACCGGAATTCCCAAATCGAAAACGCCGTCCAGCAATTCCTTTTTGCAAATAGCAAGTTGGGGACACACAACGGCGAATTACCTGCTACTCAAATTGAAACCCAAACCAATAGTCAGGGTGGCGGTTCCATCGCGAATACTCAAGATTTAAAGGGTCGCCTTAGTGTTATAGTAATCGATGTATTACCCAATGGAGTACTGGTCTTAGAGGGGGCACGAATGGTCACTTTTTCAGGCGAAAGTTATTATGCTGTTCTTAAAGGTATGGTCAGGCAGGAAGACATAGGTTTTGGTTTCAAGGATGGTTTGCGTTATCGCAATATCGTTTCTTCCCAATACATCGCCGATGCTCAAGTTGAGTTTGTTTCTAAGGGAAGTTTGAACGACGCTCAAAAAGAGTCTTGGTATCAAAAGTTAGCCTCAGTTATTAATCCTTTCTAAGGGTGCGGATGAAATTTTCACTATATTTTATTTCAATTTTAATTCTTATTTGTAACTCACTATTAAACGGGGCAAGAATTAAAGACCTTACAGATGTAAGGGGCAGTCGAAGTAACCAACTTTATGGATACGGAATTGTCACCGGTTTGGCAGGTCAGGGAGATTCCCGAATTGAGTACACGGAACTCGGTATTCTTAACGCGTTGGAGACTCTCGGGATCAGAGCAGATAAAGCCGATAAATCCAGAAATATTGCTGCGGTCATGGTTACTGCAGAAATTGGTGCTTTTGCCAAAGAAGGTGCAAAAATTGATGTTACCGTCTCTTCCATTGGTAATGCCGACTCTCTTCAGGGAGGAATTCTTCTTCAAACTCCTCTGCGGGGTGCAGACGGAGTTGTTTACTCCGTTGCCCAGGGATCGGTATCTGTTGGCGGTCTTTCCGCTGGTAATGCTGGTGGTAATGTACAGGTTAATCATCCAACCGTTGGAACTGTTAGTAATGGTGGAACTGTCGAACGCGAGATACCCATGTTAATTGTTAGGAATAATTCTTTGGATTTAATTCTCCGCTCGCCCGATAATTTAACTGCCGTAAAAATCGCTGAGGCTATCAATAATTATTATCCGAGCACTTCCTTGGCTGAGGATGGTGGCGTTGTTAATGTTCGCATACCTTCTTCTTTCACTGGGCAGACAACGAATTTTATCGCGGCGATTGGTGGTATTGATGTAAAGCCTGATGTGCCTGCTAAAGTTATCGTGAACGAAAGAACAGGCACGATAGTAGCAACACAAAATGTTCGCATTGCCCCGGTTGCGGTAAGCAGCAGCAACATCACTATCTTTCTTAATCCCACAACTGGTGTTAGCCAACCCCTTCCTTTTTCTCAGGGAGCTACCACGTTAATGGAAGGTGAAAACGCTGAATTAATCGAAGAAGTTGGTAGGTTCGAACCTATTGATGAATTAGATCCTCCGGGTGCAACCACTGTGAATGAATTAGCCACCGCATTGAACAAATTAGGTCTAACTACCAGAGAAATGGCCTCTATTTTACAATCTATCAAAAATGCCGGTGCTCTTCAGGCTGAATTAATCATTAATTAAATGGAAATTGAAGGTACAGTTCCTAAGTTTGTCGGGATGGATTCTTCCATGCTGATGGAAATGGTTCACTCAAAAAATGCATCCAATGAGCAGAAGAATGCTGTGGTGAGTGAGCAGTTTGAATCCGTCCTAGTGAAACAATACCTGAATGAAGCCCTTAAACCAATGTTCAAGGGAGTTTTCAACGAGGATAGTGAAGGACATAGGTTATACCGTCATTTTTTCACTGATGCGATCTCAGAGAGTATTGCTCAAGGGGGAGGATTTGGCATTTCATCGATTCTGCAGCAACAACTCAATGGCATGCCTTCTCCTGCCAATAAAGAAAAAGATATTTCTGATAATGGTTAATCTAAGCCAATCGAGTGTGGATCTAGCAAAGTTCAATTGGGAAGAGCTTTTAAACCTTCTTCGCGATGAGCTTCAAGAGTATGGCGGTCTTATTGGACTTTTAAGTGCACAGCAACAAAGTATATTGAACCGTAAAGAAGAAAGTCTTCTTCAGTTAAACCAATCAGTACAAACTCAAATGGAAGCCAGCCAGATTCTTCAGAAGCGTAGGCAGGGTATGGTTTGTTCCCTTGCTAAGTCCTTTGGTGAATCTGAAAGATCAACCCTTAGCGAACTGGTTCCTCACTTTCCTGATGTAACCCGCCCGATGTTTGAAAGCATCATCGAGGAAATTAATTCTTTAATTACGCGTGTAAGAGAGAAGGTTATGCAAAACCAGCGATTGCTGGCTAGATTGGTTGAGGTAACCGATCAAATTTTAAGTGCAACTGATCCAGCTGCTCATTCCAAGACATATTCCTCCCATGGAAAATCCCACTCACTTTCCTCAGTAAAGCGTTCTCAGTTAAGTGAGCGTGCATGAAGAATTATTTTTGATCAATGCTTGGTGAAATTGTAAAAACGACCGATGCGCTGAGGTATCATGCCAAGGCTGCCGAAACCTCTGGTCGAAATCTTGCCCATGTAAATGACGAAAATTATGCCCGGCAAAGAATCCTTTTGCGTGAAGGATCCATGCATTCTGAGCTTGGGGGCTTGAACACTTCTTCATTGGGGCACAGTGGTCTCGAGCAGGCTAGGAATCCCTTGCTGGATAAAAGATTATTGGGTGAATTTGGTGAGTCTTCCGCACTTGATGCACAAAAAGAAATCCTGATTCTTTTGCAGGCTGCACTGGGTGAAAGGGTAGACAGTCAGGGAATATATGGAGGTCTTGACGATTCACACGATAGTAATTTAGCCGCAGGTGGTTTAGCTCGTGCACTGGATGACTTGTTTGATGCATTTCACGAACTTTCTGCTTCACCAGATGAAGCAACTGCAAAGCAGGAAATCTTTAATAAAATACAAACGCTTTCGAAACGGTTTAATGATGCAGGAACTTCTTTGGATGAAATTGATTCCGATCTTTCTGCAAATGTCGAAAGATCTGTTGCTTCAGTAAACAGGTTACTTAATCAAATCCACGAGGTTAATCTCCAGATCAAACGTTTTGAACTTCTCGACCGTGGTGCAGCAGTATCGTACCGGGATAGGAGACAAGGATTGCTCGAAGACCTATCCAAATTAATTGATTTTAAGATTGAGCCAGAGACCAATGATGAGACGGGGAGGGAAACTGGATTTTGGGAAATCTCGTCGATTGATAAAGATGGACAGGTGGTAAAACTTGTAAGTGTTGAAAATCTTAACGAAGATCCGGGGGAACCTCCCGTTTTTACCGCCACTTTAACCAAGGATTTTGGCAATATTGTTACCTTGGAAAATGAAGAGGGAAAAGGTGCCAAGGTTCGTGCGAAAATCGATAGTTCTGGATCTTTGGGTTTTGTTGAAGTTTTGGATGGTGGTTCTCAGTACAGTGATTCGCTTGGGCCTGTTCTGGTGACTTTTGGCCCCCCGGTGATTAATGATGACGCAGGGCAGGGTACAAGCATTTCCAATTATGAAGATGGTGAGGTATTCAGCCAAGGTGGCGAATTTTATCAATCTATTGGCAGAACCTTGTCCGGTTCAGAACTACAGGACGAAAAAATGTTTCTCAAGATTTCCGAATTACCCTTATCCGGAAAAGTATTTGAAGAAACTGTTCGCCGGTACTCTCACTTAGAAACTTTCGAGAAAGACGATCAAATTTATTACGAAGGCAAGCTATACCAAGCCACCGAAAGTGTTGGTCCTACCGGTGTTCTCGAATTTGAACCTAGCCGTGAGCTCACCAAAGAATATGAGCTCGGTTCAGTAATTCAGTTTGGAGATAATTATTACCAACTTGATAAGGCGATTCAAGGAGGTAGCCGTATCCCTGCCAATCTTCTGCGGACGGGTGGAGAACCAGGTGAGTCGATCGATGGTTTCAGGTTGTTGGCGGCTGATGATCCTGCAGTTGCCAGTGCTGAGGTTGCCCAGCTTAGTGATTCTCAGGTGGTTGCCCGTGAATATTCCAAAGGTGAAGTCTTGAAATACGGTGATACCTACTACCAAGTATGGAAAAAGATTGAGGCTGATACAGAACTTGTTGGGTTTGGCGAGGGAGAAATTACTTTGGGGCAGGAATTTGGTGGATTGGTTGCGATTGGTACCGTACCACCTTTGAAGGTTAACGACCTTAATTATTTTACCACTACCTCTGGTGATGAGGAGCGTTGGTTTCTGAATAAAAGCTACGAGGTTGGAGATGTGGTGAAATTTGAAAATAATTTTTTTCAATTTAACCAATCTTCCTATCGTGATTTAGAAGTTCCCGAACTGAGGGCATTTCTTCAGAGCGGTGTTGAGGGGCAAGTAGGGTCAACATTCGATGGTGTTGCCACTTTGATTGAGAATCCAAATCCTGATTTTGAGCTTCAAAACGCAGGCGAGTATCTTACGCTCTCGAATGGAGAACCGATGCTCGTAAATGCCATGACTGAGAGAGCTCAGTCGATTGACGATTTCAAAAAAACGGAAGTACCAATGCGTTTCAAAAGAAATGAAGTTTATTACTATCAAAATCAAGGAGATGAAGGTGGTGTTACCCACTTTATTGTAACAGCACCTCCTGAGGATGTTGATCCTTTGGAATTTAACCCTGCTGATAGCCAGTGGAACCAGTATTTTAAAGTTTTTAAACCGCAGCTTTTAAATGATGGAGATCCCTCCGTTATTGTTCGTAAAACCTATCCTACTGGTCATAATTTAACCAATGGTTCATTGGTCGAGGTTAACATTGGACTGGCCGAAGCGGTAATTAATGACGGTGAGATCAAAGGCTTTAATGTGGTAAATTCCGGTAATTCTTTATCTTCTACAGACGCAGTTTTTGTAGATGGGAAAGAGCTGGATTTACAGGGTGGTTCGATCAAGGGTTATCAAGACTCCCGGTTCCTGCATGTTGAAAAGTTTCGGACAGATTTAAATGATTTAGTATCCAGTTTTGTTGAGGAAATAAATCAGCTTTACAACCCAACTGATGTACCAGGCTCCTATCTTTTTGGTTTTGATGCTGTTTTAACGAGACCAGTTGTTGGAAAAAACGCTCTCATGGAAGAGGAGTATGGATATTTTGGGCGTGAAGGTGATGCATTTATCAAATTATACCGCGAAGAGGTGGACATGATGTTGCCAATCGCTGAGTCTGAAGAATTTACCATTGTTAACACAACCCCTGTTTTTCCAGAAGATTTTGAGGGTATTGTTCCATATTTTCGTGGAGGTGATGAGGCGGAAACTCTTTTCCGTTCTGACGAATCGGGAGATTTTTATTCCTTCTATGGATCGGCAAGAAGAATGCAAAATGTCACTATGGAAGACGATGTTACCTTTCCCGGAGAAGATTTATTGACCGGAACTGAGGATGACGGAAGATCCTTGATGATGGCTTACGAAACAATTCCATTCCGTTTGGAAGGGTTAGAGGATGGGGCAAAACTACCCATTATTGGTGATAATTTTACTTTTTTAGCACTGCCTGCAAACTCCTGGAACTTAGCTTCATCTTTACGAATCGATAAAAGTTTATCAGTGGACACATTACTTGCTACTCAGTCGGATACTTTGGGTGCAAATGAAGTGGCCAGACAAATTGCGGAAATGGGAACTGATGGAACTTACACCAATAAGGTTGCCCTTATTAACTCTGATTTAGGCACAAATATTGCCGATGTGTCAGATAATTTGGAACATCAAAAATCTGTGGAAACATTTCTTTTGGATCAAAGACGATCGATTAGCTCCGTGTCAATTGATGAGGAAGTTGCCGATTTAATGAGGTTTCAGCGATCATTTCAGGCATCATCACGCGTTCTCAATACACTGGACAAAATGTTGGAGTTGGTGGTAATGGGACTCCTTAAATAATTTTTCAATTCCTGATGCGCATACCAAACCTCAATGTTTCTGACTCAGTTACTCAGCGTATCCGGGATCTGGACATGCAGAGGCTGAAGTTGGAGAGTCAAATCTCGACCGGGCAAAAGATCACGCTGCCGGAAGATGACGGTCTTCGAATGTCTCGAATCATTAAATTGGATGCAGAAAAAGGCAGGCTTGCTCAATACCAAAGAAATGCCTCCTATGCTACTGAAGTATTGAACGCTGGTCACTTAAATCTCGAGAAATTACGGGAAATTAATCAGCGGGCACAGGAAGTTGCCAGACTTTCTGGTAGTAATTTGAATGGCCCTGCGATTGAAGCTTACGGGCATGAGGTAAATCAGCTTGTAGAGGAGGCACTCAATCGGATTAATGCAACGCATCGAGGCAGAGCTTTGTTCGGTGGGATGGAAATTAAACCTGACTTTTCCCATTCCGAAGTGGTCTTGGGGCAAATGGAAAAAAAGACACTTGACCTGGAAAGACAGGCTATTGGACTAGAGGTCATTCCTGGAACCCGTTACCTGAAGCAAGGTGATGAAGTGGTGTATCGTTTAAATGGTCGTGAGTATGTTGTTCAGGCGAAAGTTCCCTCCACCGATGATTACAAAAGCAATACTCAGTACAATAAAGGAAATGTCGTTAAAAAGACTGAAACAATCAGTGATTCAATTCAAATAGACAAAACCAAGTTTGCGGATTCCGCGGCTGTTTTGGCTCACCTTGATGATCATAACTGGAGTAAAGACCCAGTCGGTACATTACTACAAAGTGAGGGTGGAGGAGATGTATACATTCTTGACGCTTCTCAAATACAAGAAGTTGCGGTTGGTCTCAGTGATCAAGATAATATTGATTTTTTCCCTTCATACGGAGGAAAATATTCAATCAGGGAAGATGCAGGTGAATTGTGGCTAGAGCCAGTTGATAATGAAATTCCGACATGGGATGGCAGTGAAGTTTACCAAACCGGAGATTCAGTCCAATGGGGAGGAGAATTCTACAAATCAAAACAAGTCCAAGACCCTGAAGATCCAAATTCGACTGTTGGCTTTAATTTGGATCTGTGGGAAATTATGGAGGGAGATGCTACTGCAGAGTCTTACCGATTTACAAAAGACGAGAAAACTTTTTATTTCGAAGCTACATCGCAAAGTACCAATGAAGAGCCCTCTTTTGACAGTAGTGCATGGAAAAACATTAATCCCTTCGAGAACCCATCCAATGTTTCCACGAAGGATGCAGCTGTGCTTCTCAAGGAATTAATCAACGAGGATGCATATTTTTTGGCTGATTCTCAAGTTAAAGAATCAGATGATTACCTCGCCTATGTTCGTGGGTCCAGTATTCCTTTTGACGACCACAATTTTGAACTCGATCTTATTGCCAGTGTGGCCATCGATGGAACTTTGGAAGTAACCGGGAATGTCGGGAAATCCTTTAGTGGTGAAGCAAACTACATTTCCTACTATGATAGCAGAAGTTATTTTACTCAGCAGGTTGATGAGTTGGTGAAACTCAAGGCTGCCAGTTTGTTTCCCCGTTCTGAGTACGAGGATTTAACTCAATCGGAAAAAGATTTAGTTTGGGATGCCGTGAAAGATTCCAAGCAATCTTTCGACTTAAATGTTGGGACACAACATGTGGATGCAGGTTCTGAAATTAATATCGAGTTATCAAAACCATGGAAGCGTTTGCAGGCATACAAAGCAGGACAGATTGTTGAATTTGAAGATAAGCTTTGGATGTCTTTGAGAGATGAAAACTTTAATCACTTCCCTACTCAGGAGGGATCCGAATTTTGGAGAGAAATTGGTTCTGGATATGATGCGGGTCGCGAAGATTGGAACATTCAAAACAGTGGAATTGAGACAAGGTATTATTTTACAAGTCCTGACGGTAAGCTTTTTGATGACCGACAAGATGCTGAAACCCATACCTACGATATTTTAGTAAACAGGGTGCCGCCTTACGAAAGTGTTGATAAGTTGTTTGGGGATATTTCCAGCATGGTTCGTGAGATTGGTTATCCTGTTTCAAAGTTTGAAACAACTGGTTCAGAGTCATCTGCTTTGGTTTCTTTTGATGCATCAAGTCAAACGTACCGCCTCTCTGCTCTACCTGATGGACAAGCCCAGGTTGGTGGGCTTTTTTCTCTTGGAGAAGTGAAATCCCCCAAAGATGACTTGGTAGATTCTGATATAATTCAATACGGTGGTAATTACTTTCTTGTTCTTAGTACTGAGCCTACAGATGCTGAGAAAGCTTCGGCTGATCAAACTGGTGAATTAAATGCTAACATACCTCAGGGGGACAAACTATTGGTTAACCAATATGATGAGGGCGATCCTCAAACAATTCTCTCGAGCAAGGTCTTTCTTTCCTTAGGTGCCAAACTTCCGGTTGCTGGTAGTGAAATTATCCGTGAGGAAGGTTTCGAACTTCCAATGAGAAGGGGAGGGTATGTGTATGACCGACCAACGGATTCTTACTATGTTGCCAAGGAAGATATTGCTGATGCTAGTTCCTTGGAAATTGAAACTTCTGAATCATTTGCGAAAGTTGGAGCTTTTGTTCGTGAGCAGGGTGCTGAATGGTCAGCCAATACAACCTATTTCAAAGGTCAGATTGTTTTTCACGAGGGAGTATATTACGAAAATCAAACAAATAATCCTGACCCATTTACTAAGGAAGCCCGGGGTTTCAATAATAGAATTGAAGACTACTCTGACGGTGCTCAGGCAGATTTTAATCCTGAGGTTTTTAGCCCCTCTGACAAATTCTTCTTTGAAACAGGTGATGCCCTTTCGCAGGAGTTCATGGATATGCAAAGGGCAAAAGGAGAACCGATTTTCAATAATGTTTGGCTACCTGTTGCCCAACCTGTTCAGCATGTATTGTCATTTAATGCTGAGAGTAAAGTAGATGCGCAAGTTAAGATAGAACCGGCAGGTGCCAATGGTATCGATGCAAAGATTTCTCTGCTCACTGATGCAAATGGTAAAGTTACCGGTCTTCGGGTAGACGATCCAGGCAAGTATTATTTCCCGAATAACGCCGATTTGGCTAATAGAGAAATTCCAGCAGCTTTTGAAACTGCAGAAATTGTATTGGCGGATGGTCAGTCATTTGAGGCGGAAGTTATTTGGGGAGAAAACCCCAACGATCCAGGACCATTTGTAATTACTGGGTTTTCGATTAATGAGGAGGCTTTTTCTGCAAGAACTGATACGCCAATGGGTCCGCGTCTTGGAGATACTTATTCTTTTTCCACTGGAACCAAGACTTTCCTCGACCATAGAGACCAAGAAGGTAACATTATAGGTGTAACATACACTGGAGCTAGCGAAAACGCGGAGTATTATATTGGTAAAGATAGCAAAATTTCCTCATTCCTAAACGCTGAAAATAATAACACTGCGGAACTTGCTGATCTTTTGGATTCTATTGTTGAACTAAGGAACGGTTTAAGAGATAATAATTCCTATTCAATGGCTCAAAAGATACAAAGTGTGGAAAGAGATTTGATCAATTTCGAGAATAATGTGGTTGATAAGATGGGTGAATTGTCAGCGGTGATGGTGAGGATGGACACTGTTCGTGCTCATGATGAAGAATACCACCTTGCTATCGATCAAAGGTTGGCCAATGATTTAGATGTTGATATTTCTGATGCAATCATGCGCTTGACTCAAATTTCGACTGCTTACCAGGCAGCGATGCAGGTTGGGGCTAATCTCTTGAATACTTCACTTTTAAATTACCTCTAAAATTTCTTAGCTAGAATTTTTTGATGAAGCTGATTATAGGTGATGAGACCAAGCATGATGAGCAAAATGCTCAGCATAGTCACACACTTGATGTTTCTGGAGGGTTATTTGGATTTCCTGATATTAAAAACATGGAATTATTTTATGATCAGGAAGAATTGCCTTTTATGTGGCTTCGCGAAGACAATAAAGAAGGTTTGGCGTTTATTGTGATTGAACCTGGCGGAATCATTCCTGACTACACGGTTGAAATTTCTGACAATGATGTGGACTATTTGGGGATCACCGGTGCCGACGATACAATGATTTTGAATATTGTCACGCTGCCCTCTGAAGGAAATTCAAAAATATCTGTAAATCTTGTTGGTCCAGTTATCGTAAACCGAAATACTTTGGTTGCGAAACAATGTATTATTAATAACCACGAAAAGTACTCTGCTCGCTACGTCTTAGACTTGGCAGATGCCGGCGAATAAATGCGTTTGAGGGTACGATGCTTATTCTATCGAGAAAAATTGATCAAGGAATAAGAATTGGTGATGAGATAGAAATATCAGTCACCAAAATTGAGGGAGACTCGGTTAAAATTGGCATTACAGCACCTAGGTCTATATCGATTTTGAGACGAGAAATACTCGAAGAAATGCAGTCATCTAATAAGGCAGCTGCGTTTGCTGGTAAGGGACAGGTTGCTCCCCTTAAAAGCACTTTGGCTGCTGGTTCTGCATTAAAACTGCTTGCTCAAATGAGGGCTAAGAAAAACCAAGAAAATAATCCCTCTTAAATACACTCTTTTTTATTATTTTTTGGCAATGATTGAATTTAAGCCATTTCGTGCACTTAGACCGACTTGTGAGATAGCCAGTCAAGTAGCATCGAAGCCCTATGATGTCCTCAATTCCAGTGAGGCTAGAATTGAGGCATCAGGAAATCAGAATTCCTTTCTTCATGTCATAAAATCGGAAATTGATTTACCAGAGTCAATCGATCCTTATTCAGAAGAGGTTTATCACAAAGCTCGTGAAAATTTTCACTTGTTTAAAGAACACGGTAAATTTAACCAGGATAAAGAAAATAGTTTTTATATTTATCGTTTGACCATGAATGGTCGTAGTCAAACTGGATTGGTTGGTTGTTGCCATTTTCAGCAGTACAACGATGGTTTGATTAAAAAACATGAGCTAACGAGAACAGCTAAAGAAAATGACCGTGTTAAACATGTTGAGTCGTTGAATGCAAACGCTGAGCCAGTGTTTTTTTCTTATCGGGGAAAACCTGAAATAGATTCGATCATTGATGACTTGCAGAATAAACCTGCCGAATATGACTTCGTTGCAGAGGATGGAGTTAGGCATGAGTTGTGGGTTTCTTCTGATAGTAAAACTAATGATAAAATAACAAGTATTTTCAGGGATGTTCCATGTTTGTATGTTGCTGATGGGCATCACAGAACTGCTGCAGCTGCCAGGGTCGGGAATAATAAAAAAGAAAAAAACTCACAACATATTGGGACAGAGGAGTATAACTATTTCATGGCAGTTCTTTTTCCTGATGATCAGTTGGAAATCTTTGACTATAACCGCGTGGTCAGAGATTTGAACGGTCTTTCTTCAGATGTTTTTTTATGCCAACTAAGAGAAAATTTCTCCCTGGAAATCGTAAGCTTTTCTGAGTGTAAGCCCGTAAAAATTAGGGATTTTTCAATGTATTTTAACCGCAATTGGTATCGCCTAACCCCATTGAATAAGTCGCGTTCGGATGATCCGGTCAAAGACTTGGATGTTACGATATTATCTGAGTTAATCCTTTCTCCAATTCTAAATATTACTGATTTAAGGAAAAGCGACCGTATTGATTTTGTCGGAGGAATTCGTGGCTTAAAGGAACTGCAGCGAAGGGTCGATTCCGGGGAAATGAGAGTTGCCTTTGCCCTCTATCCAGTATCTATGGATCAATTGCTTTCGATCGCTGATGCTGGAGAGATTATGCCTCCGAAGACAACTTGGTTTGAGCCCAAGTTGCGAAGTGGTTTGTTTGTCCATTCCCTTGATTAACTTTTTGGGCAAAGAGGATAGACTTGACCTGTCTGTCTTTCAGTTAGTTGTATTAGGGCCTTTATGAAACTGCTGATTTTGAGTGCCTCTACCGGAGGCGGTCATAACATGCGGGCCAATGCTTTGCATGACTGGTGGATTGGAAGAGGGGGGAGCGCCAAAGTTTACCACCCCTTGGAATCATCATTTATAGGTTACCGTTTTGGATGTAATTTATACAATTTCATTCAGCGTAAACTGCCATTTATGCATTTTGCTTATTTTTATTTTTTGGAATTTGCTTCCATGCATCGAGGTGCGGGTAGAATTATAGGTTCCTCAAAATTTTTAAAGGTATGTTCTGAATTTAAGCCCGAACTAGTGGTTTCAATGCACTCTCATTTAAATCATGGATATTTCGATCTTTTAAGAATTAAAATTTCACAAACATTGCCTTTTGCTGTTTACTGTGGAGAGTTAGCCGATGGTTTAGGCTTTTCTCGACATTGGGTAAATCCATCCAATAGCCTTTTTGCTGGTCCTACTGAGGAGTGTTGCCTGGCCGCTCAAAAAAGAGGAATGCCAATTGGGAAATGTTTAAATGCAGGACCGTTACTCAGAAAGTCATTCTATAAAAAAGCTCATATTTCTAGAAAAAGAGTACTTGAAAAGTATAATTTGGACCCAACGGTCTCAACCTACCTTCTATCAACTGGAGCCAATGGCGTAAATAATCACAAAAAAGTTATCCAATCCTTGATTGAATCTGGTGAAAATTGTCAAGTCATTGCACTTTGCGGATCGAATGTAAGTGATTTCAATGAATTAGAAAGAAGCTATTCTCAAAGCATTAAGCTTAAGGTGGTACCATTGAAGACTATAAATGATTCTCAAATGGCAGATTTCTTAAAAATAGTGGATTGTGTATTTGCCCGACCAGGTGCAGGAAGCTCAACAGAAGCATTGGTTTCTGGTTGCCCAATAATTTTCGATTTATCTAAAGGAATTATGCCTCAAGAGACTAATAATTTGAATTATTGGAAAAAATATTCTGAAAGGCCTTTATTTTGCAGGAAACCTTCTAGCTTTCCCAAATTGATTAAATACCTGACAAATGACAATGCTCTAACGCTACCGCTTGAGGATAGTCCAAAATCTTTTTTGTCGGCTTTAGAAAATCTTGCTAATTGAAAGTGACTTTTCCATCTAGTCGAATAGTTCCATGGACATTGGCAAGATGTGTTTGGGCGTCTGTCAAAGAACTTGATCACTCTAATCATGCAGGCGAACTTATGCATCCTCATATTTGCGATGATAAAAGGATAAAATTCGGAAACTCAGGCTTAGTATTTCATGACAATTCGCTTATTAAAGCGGCAAGGAGTGGCTTTGCATTGCCATGCTTATGGAGTCTGTTAAGATCTCCTAGTTCATCAATTCGAGCACTTAAATATTTAATTGATGTCGGGAATATCCACAACAAACAATGGGAAAATCCATCATTTTCAAAAGTGCTTCTCGCTGCCGCACTAGAAGCATCAATCACTTATATGAATTATCACTCAGAATGTGAGAGACTTGTTCGTGATCACCGCTTTTCCTCAATTGGAGTGGGTTCGATAGACCAGGGGGTTTTTATGACAATTTCAAGAAGAGACGCCAATCTCTGGGAATTACATAATGCAAAGATTAATCAAACTTATGATGCTTCACTTATTTTTGCTAATGATCAAGTAATGTGTCTGAGTGCAGTTGGAAAGCTTGATCACATGTTGGCATCTGCAGATGGAAACATTCAATTAAGAGGTTATATTCCCTTGTTGGAGAAATTTGGTTATATCTCTAGATTGGCTAAGCGTGATCTACTTCACTCAAATGAATAGAAAAAATTCGGATAGATGGTTTGAAAGGGCTGGTAAAGTGATACCTGGAGGTATCTATGGGCATGTTGCACCAGTTGCAGGGCTTCCTAGATCATTTCCCCATTATTGCGAAAGGGCAAGTGGGGCTAGGTTTGTAGATGTGGATGGTAATGAATGGATTGATTTTATGTGTGGGTTTGGTGCAATCTTACACGGATATTTAAACTCGGAAATTGAGCATGCTGTTGATTTGCAAAGATCAAAAGGATCCGTTTTTAATCAGCCCAGTCTTTTGATGGTAGAGCTTGCAGAGCGGATGGTTGAGGGAATTGATTTTGCGGACTGGGCTGTATTTGCCAAAAATGGATCGGATCTTACTACATGGGCTATTCGTGTAGCCCGTGAGAAAACTGGAAGAGAATTTGTTATCAAGGCAAAAGGTGCTTATCATGGAGTTGATGCTTGGTGTGACCCTGGCTTGGGTGGGAGGATTCATTCTGATAGAGAAAAGATTTTAGAATTCAAATGGAACGACTTCGATCAGTTGTCCGACCTTGTTAAAAAAAGAGCAAACCAGGTAGCAGCTTTGATCCTTACACCATATCATCATGCTGCATTTGCTCCATCCGAAATGCCCTTGAGTGGATTCTGGTCCGAAACCGAAGCCCTTTGCAAAAAAGAAGGAATTGCTCTGATTTTAGATGATGTAAGAACTGGAGGCAGATTACATGATGGCGGATCTCATCGCTATTTTGGGTTTACTCCTGATATGGCAGTTTATTCAAAGGCCCTTGGAAATGGGTATGCGATATCTGCCTGCTTGGCTTCTTCAAATTTCAGGGAAGCTGCAACGGAGGTTTTTCTAACTGGAAGTTGTTGGAACGATGCATTTGCGATGGCTGCTGCAAATAAATCTTTTGAGATTTCTCAAACTCAAAATGTAGCTGGTCAAGTTTTACGCATTGGTTCAGATTTTTCTTCTAAATTAGAAAACATAACCGCTACCCGTGAAATTCCCTTGAAAATGACGGGGCCAGCATCAATGCCGTACCCATTCATCAGCGGTGATGAAAGTCTTTTTAAGATCCAGAGATTTTGCCAATTTTGTGCTACTGAAGGATTGTATTTTCACCCGCACCACAACTGGTTTTTCGGAAGCATGCACACGGAGAAAGATTTAACCGATGCGTTGAGAAGAGTTGAGTTAGCCTTAGGTAAAATGTTAGATGATGAACAATGAATCAGTGCATGTTTTCTCTGTTCTTTGTCATGGACTGAAAAGCAGTCTTATCATAAAATAAACAATAGATGTTCAGTGAGAAAACTATTTTGATTACAGGGGGAACTGGCTCTTTTGGTAAAGAGTTTATTCGTACGATTTTAACTCGTACTAATCCCCGTCGAGTTATTGTATATTCCCGGGACGAGTGGAAACAGTCTGAAATGCAGGCTGAGGAAGACTTCAAGAATAAAGCTCTACGGTTTTTTCTGGGAGATGTTAGAGATAAAGATCGCCTTACTCTTGCCATGAGGGGAGTGGATTATGTTGTTCATGCCGCTGCGCTAAAGCAAGTTCCTGCTGCAGAGTACAACCCACATGAATTTATTAAAACCAATGTGAATGGTGCCACCAATGTGGTGGAGGCTGCTATCGCTGCTAAAGTTAAGAGAGTAATTGCACTAAGCACTGATAAAGCGGTTAACCCGGTTAACCTCTACGGTGCGACCAAGCTGTGCTCGGATAAAGTATTTATTGCCGCTAATAGTTATGCAGGGGGGGGATCAACCATTTTTTCGGTTGTACGGTATGGCAATGTGATTGGAAGCAGGGGAAGTGTCATACCGCTTTTTCAAAAGCAAAGAACTTCAGGTAGTATCACCATTACTAATCCTGACATGACCCGTTTTCTATTAACTTTAAAAGATGGGGTAGATTTTGTCCTCGATAGCTTTGAACGAATGGTTGGGGGCGAGCTCTTTGTGCCTAAAATACCTGCCTGTTCTGTTGACCAAATTGCAAACATTTTAGCACCCAATTGTAAAAAGGAAATTATCGGATTAAGACCTGGTGAAAAAATGCATGAAATTTTAATTCCTGTGGATGAATCTAGAAATGTTTTGGAGTTCGATAATTATTTTGTGATACAGCCTATACAGGCTTTCTGGGGTAATAAAATTGGCATACTCGGTGGGGTTTCTTGCTCAAGCGATTTTCATTTCTCCAGTAACTCGAACTGCGAACGTCTTAGCTCAACACAACTGAAAAATTTGCTTACCGATTACCTTCCCAAAACAACTGGACCTTAAATCTTCTCTTTAGGTGTGGATTTTGTAGAACGCGTAATGGATGAGAAACAGCCACCAATGGTGGTTGCAGAAATATCCGGTAATCATGGAGGCAGTTTAAAAAAGGCTCTCTCCTTAGTAGATGCTGCTTTCAAGGCTGGTGCTGATGCCTTGAAACTTCAAACTTATAAGCCTGAGACAATAACGGTTCAAGGGGAAGGGGAAAGATTTACTTTAAAGGATGGGTTGTGGGCAGGAAGGAGTCTCCACCAACTTTATGAGGAAGCTATGACGCCATGGGAATGGCATCGCGAAATTAGCCAGAAAGCTAATCAACTTGGGATGTATTGCTTCAGTTCACCTTTCGACGAATCTGCCGTTGATTTTTTGGAGGCAGAAATAGGTCCTCCTGCATACAAGATTGCCTCCTTCGAGTTAAATCATTATCCGCTTCTTAAAAAGGTCGCAAAGCTTGGTAAACCCGTAATAGCAAGTCTTGGTGTTTCTAATGACAGTGAGGTTCAAAAAGCTGTAAATATACTTAAAGATAATGGTGCAGGAAAAATTTTCCTTCTTCACTGTGTTAGTGAATATCCAGCGAAAACCAGTGATTTTTGCATGAATTTATTGCCTGAAATCAAAGAAAAATTCGGAGTCATATACGGTTTGTCCGATCACTCTACAGGTCATTTAATTCCAGTTGTTGCTACTGTCTTGGGCGCCAGGATTATTGAAAAGCATTTTTGCTTGGACAGAGAAACCTCAACAATAGACGGGGCGTTTTCGATGTTGCCAGAAGAGTTTTCCCAAATGGTTAGGGAAGTTCACCTAGCACATGATTCACTGACTGGAAAATTTATTCCTCAGAAGTCTACTTTCTTTAAACGTTCAATCTTAGTTTGTGCTCCAATACTTAAGGGTGAAACATTGGATGAAATGAACATCAGGATTGCGAGACCAAGTGATGGTCTTTGTCCTAGTTATTGGGAGAAAGTGGTTGGAAAAAAAGCCCTTAAAAATCTCAATGTTGGACATCCTTTAACCCTCGAAGATTTCAGTTAACCAGAGGAATTACTTTTTGTGTGTCTTTGCAATCGTTTGATTATGCTGCTATGTTATATGTGTGGTAGTCAAAAATATATCCTTTCACCATAGGGACTTACCCACCTTTCAGGGGAGCCCCGAACAAAGATTGAGAACGGCTTGCCTCTGGGTAGCAGAATACTGTCCTGGAAGACAATTAACCCTTGAAGAGGTTGGCCAAGTGATGGGTGTGACCCGTGAAAGAGTCAGGCAGATTGAAGCACTTGCTCTACGAAAACTGCGTCATCCAACCAGAATTAAGCTCTTGAAATAATTACGTCAAGTAACCCTAAGCTTTCCCCGAAAGTTCAATAAAATCTGTCAGGCGAGATTAGTCGATGAGCATTTCTTTTGCGGATTTACCCTGTGGAATCATAGGTAAAACATGCTCACTGTATGGCACTATTATTTCGAGCAAATATGGCTCATCAGCCGCTAGCATTTCACGCATTGCATCTCTAAGTTCTTCTCTTTTAGTGACCCTTTTGGCTTTAACTCCAAATCCTGCACACATTGTAATATAGTCAGGGTAAATAGCCTCCAAATTCTCTGGGCCTCCGATATTTTCAGGGTCACACAGGATGGTATGACCTCGGACAGAATCGTAAAACCTATCCTCCCATTGTACCACCATTCCTAAATGCTGATTGTTTAGAAGGAGGCATTTTGCATTTATTTTTTCAATTTTTGCAGTGGCCAGTTCTTGTACATTCATTAAGAAAGAACCGTCCCCATCTATGTCGATTACTTCCTTATCTGGTCGGGCGACTTTGGCACCAATTGCTGCAGGGTATCCAAATCCCATCGTTCCTAAACCAAGCGATGAAATATAAGTTCTTGGCTCTTTAAACCTGTAGTATTGCGCCGCCCACATCTGATGCTGACCAACACCAGTTGTAATGATGGCTTCGCCCTTAGATTCTTCGTATAAAACCTGGACGGCTTCCTGTGAGGTAATATGTTCACTCTTATCGTGTTTGAATGGATATTTAGCTTTCCACTCATTCAATTTTTCGAGCCAAGAGGTGAGATCAGGCTTCAGAACTTTGGCAGAAAGAAACAATTCGCTCATCCGTTTGAGTGCATAACGAATATCTGATCTAATTGGAAAATGAGCATGTACATTTTTGTTGTGCTCAGATTTGTCTAAGTCGAAATGGATGACATAAGCATCAGTTGCATATTTCTCAACCTTGCCCGTTATTCTGTCATCAAAGCGTGCACCTGCACAAATTAGGAGGTCACTTTCACAAACTGCCCAATTGCCAGCCACAGTTCCATGCATCCCATACCAATAAAGCGATTGATCGTGGTCGGGATCAAAGACCCCCAGGCCCATCAAAGTATGTACAACCGGTAGTCCGGTCAGTTCAGCGAATTCTTTAAGTTCTCGGTGCGCATCGGAAGAGATGATGCCGCCACCAGTGTAAAGAACTGGTTTTTTTGCTTTTGATATGAGATTAAGAACTTCAAGCAGTTCATCATCCGTTGCTTTGGGTTTTTCGAGGGTGTAGCCTTGCAATTCGGATACTTCACTGGGGAAGAAAGGTTCAAAAATCTTTTGTTGAACATCCTTTGGGATATCGATGACGACAGGTCCTGGCCTTCCTGACTGAGCTATGTGAAAAGCATCTTTGACCACGCCCGGTAGATCTTCTGCAGTGAGCACAAGATAGCTGTGTTTGACAATGGGTAATGTCATTCCATAGAAGTCGGTCTCCTGAAATGCAGCCTTTCCAATAAATTGCTGATAAACTTGACCAGTAATTGCAACTAAAGGAATGCTATCCATAAAAGCATCAGCGATGCAGGTAACGAGATTAGTTGCACCAGGACCGGATGTAGCCATGCAAACACCAGCTTTTCCTGTGGCTCTTGCATAACCGTGAGCCATAAAACCTCCGCCCTGCTCTTGCCTAGGCAATATCGTGCGGATTTTTTTAGATTTCGTTAAGGATTGGTGCAATTCCATTGAAGCCCCACCGGGGTAGGCAAACACCACATCCACGCCTTCTCGTTCTAAAGCATTGACGAGAACATCAGCTCCATTCATGGCGGGACCTAATTCACCTGACTTTTCATTATCAGGTGCATGGATTTTATTGGTTTTCATGGCAAAGAATTTTTTTATTCACAAAATGTCTCATGCAAGGACTTTAGACAAGGTCAAACAGAGCCAATGCCAAGATTGGGTGTGAATAGAGATTAATTAAAATTTAAGGACATACCTAAAAATTTTATAGTGATAATGTGGCGGAGAGGGCGGGATTCGAACCCGCGGTACCTTGCGGTACACAGCATTTCCAATGCTGCACAATCGGCCACTCTGTCACCTCTCCACTGTGCAAACTGCAAAGAATTGAAATGCCAAGATTCACTGGTTGCGTCAACGATCAAAAAAACCTTTTTTATTCCAAGTCATTAGCTGAACTATGTTTAGCGATTACTTTGCTTTTCAGGTTTGCGTGTTTCCCTGAATCGCTTAGAAAGCAGAAATGATATCCAACGAAGTCGGATACAACAGCAAGGTAGAAGGTGAAGTAATTGTCACCAAGGCGGACGCAGTTATTAACTGGATTCGCAAGCATTCCGTCTGGCCTATGCCTATGGGGCTTGCCTGCTGTGCAATTGAACTAATGGCATCCGCTGCCTCACGCTATGATATTTCCCGTTTTGGGATGGAAGTGATGCGTTTTTCACCACGGCAATCGGACTGTATGATTGTTGCTGGTACGGTGACTTACAAAATGGCCGAGGTGGTTCGTAGAATTTATGACCAAATGGGTGACCCCAAATGGGTCGTGGCTATGGGTGCCTGTGCTTCCACTGGTGGAATGTATCGATCCTACGCGGTGATGCAGGGAGTGGATACAATTGTACCAGTTGATGTTTATGTGAGTGGATGTCCTCCACGTCCTGAGGCTCTTCTTGATGCGATGATGAAATTGCAGGATAAAATCGGCAATGAATCCTCGGTCAAGAATCTGAGAGGCAAGCAGGAAACTGCAGGTTTATCTGCCTGATATGATCGACGACGATTTCGTTAAGTCCCTTCTTGAGAAGTGCTCCTACCTAGTTCTTAGGCATCAGGAAGACTGCCTGACCCTCGACTGCCCAGCGGATTCAGTGGTTGCATTCTCCAAGCATCTTCGCGATGAGGAAACCTTTGATCTACTGGTCGATCTCACTGCGGTTGATCATGGGGAAACTGCAGACACCCGGTTTTCAGTCGTCCTTCATTTTTATTCCCTCATTCACCGGAGTTATCTTCGAGCTCACATTGCCTGTGCGGACAACGAGGCACCGGAAATACCCTCCATCAGTGCGGTTTTTCCTGCGGCCAATTGGCATGAGCGCGAAACTTTCGATATGTTTGGGATTAAATTTACTAACCATCCTAACTTAAAGAGAATCTTAATGTGGGACGAGTATCCCTACTTCCCTCTACGCAAGGATTTTCCTCTTGCCGGGATTGATGTTCCTTTACCTGCGGCAGATGTTGCGGAAGTGACCGGGGCGGATGTTGACCCTGCCCCGATGATGGGCGGCCCCTTTGTTTCTTCTGGTAACGGTAGAATGAGTGATGCAGAGCCCCGGGCAAAGGATGAAAGCTGGACTGAGGATTCAATCAAAGGATCATGAGTACCATAACCACCAAAGAGATTTCGGTTGGCGATATTGGAGCCCGTGCGGCCGTCCATTCCGATAATGAACGAATGGCACTGAATGTGGGGCCCTCTCACCCCACCACCCATGGTGTTCTTCGGTTAATGATGGAATTGGATGGGGATGTCATCACTAAATGCGACCCTGTGCTTGGCTATCTTCACCGCGGCGATGAAAAGATTGCGGAGAACATGACCTACAACCAGTTTGTTCCCTACACTGACCGTTTGGATTATCTTGCTCCACTCGCCAACAACGTGGCCTATGCATTAACCGTGGAAAATCTTGCGGGAATCGAGGTGCCTGCACGCTGCCAGGCGATCCGTGTACTGGTTTGCGAGATGGCCCGTATTTCCAGTCATCTTCTTGGTATGGGAGTATTTGGAATGGATGCAGGAGCCTGGACTCCTTTCATGTACACTTTCACTGAGCGTGAAAAACTGTATACCCTTTTTGAGGAATTAACCGGTGCCCGTTTTACCACAAGTTATACCCGAATTGGCGGGGTAGCCCGGGATATCCCTGATGGCTGGCTCCCCCGGGTGGAGAAATTTTGCGATCAGTTGCCCAAGGCGATTAATGAGGTCGAAAAACTACTCACCAGAAATCGTATCTTTCTTGACCGAACCGAGGGAATCGGTGCCATTAGCAAGGACCAAGCGATCGCCTATGGCTTGACCGGTCCCAA
>Ga0181593_10000952_pt1 | contig 26050 bp, 21 predicted proteins | sample 071ome_19_FD_133756 | JGI IMG/M metagenome (GOLD analysis project Ga0181593, IMG submission 133756) | Coastal salt marsh microbial communities from the Groves Creek Marsh, Skidaway Island, Georgia - 071413AT metaG (megahit assembly) | ecosystem: Environmental > Aquatic > Marine > Intertidal...
CAAATCCAGCAAACAGCTGAATAAACTCTTATTTATCCTCTTCGTTCGTCGTAGGAGAGTATGCTTCTGTGAGAAACAATGCAAGTCTGGGAGCGTTTTAGAGCGGCTTCACGAGGTGGCTCTGAGGGAGAATAGAGCAGGGGAATACGGAAGTTTCCCGTAAACACCTGAAATGGCTAGAGAAACTAGATTTCTAATGCCCTCACCACGTGTTTTGAGCCGTTTGCTACAAATTTTATAAAGACCACCTCCTGTGGGCAGTTGTATCGGAAAGGGAGCTCAACGACGCCAATTCCTCTTGAGGTGAATACGGTGAAATTATCGACGATGTTTAGCCCATAGCCGTACTCTTTTGACCGAATGTTGTAAGTGAGCACCCCAAGCGTGGGAAGTGATACTTGCCCACCGTGCGTATGTCCACACAGGACAAGTGCATCTTTTGGAATTGTCCCCTCACACTCTTCTACTAAATGATCAGGATTATGGGTGAGAAAAATCTTTAAACTATTTTTGTTATCAGAGAACTTTGGCGGCTGAGGCATTCCTATCCAGTAGTCATCAGCACCAGCAAGTTCGATTGTGCCCATGCCGTCGAGCATAATATCGCTTCTTTGATTAACAAGGAGCTCGCCTGTGTATTTATGAAAGAGTAGGCTTGCTTGTTGCGGAGAGTGCCAGCAATCATGATTGCCTCGTACTCCAAAGATTCCATAACGTGATTGGAACTCAGCGAGCGTTTGAAACAGATCGGTGTAGATAGAAGCGACAAGCTCTTCCCCTTTGAGTTCTCGAAAGAGAGAGTTTCGTCTTGGTGTGATTGCTTGAATGAGAGCTGAGTCCGGTGCCCAAATATAGTCTCCACCAAGAAGAATGATATCAACCTTACGAGCATTCACGACCTCTTTTATTGTTGTTAACCATTTTGGATCCATCGCGGCACCGTGATGAATATCGGTTATAAATGCGAGTTGTAGATTATCAAATCGTTCAAGGTGTTCTGGGAGCGGGATTGATACCTCAGTAATTTCCAGAATCCCTGTGGTAAATCCAGAGGAGGATGAGATGTATGGTGTCGCTTTTGATGGGGAGTTCGCAACCGAGAGGAGGCCTAGTCCAGTGGCACCACTAAAGAGTCCAAGTTTTAAAAAGTCTCGCCGTTTCATTCACTGTACATCGTCATTATTGAGCTTTTCTTTTCGCATGTGCTTCACGAGCGCGGTGGCTTCTAACGGCAGAGCTCCATCCTCCAGAGTGTATCCATTGATCGAAGCTTGATATCTGGGGATGGCGCTTTTCCAGAGCTCGAAACTCGGGTCCGTGCCATCTGGTTCTTTCCCCCTTTTGTCTAATAGAGTCGCCCAGTACAGCATGACACATCTCATGATAGAGCAGGGGAGAGAGCCAATGGAGGTGTTTGGGGTGATTCAGCTCTTGAGCTACGCGAACTCGAAGAGAATCAATATTGCACGATGCGAGGGTCCTGAGCTGCCGCCGTTTGCTCCAGACAACGCGGTATTCTCTGAGTTGAGTTTCCTCTGGGAAATATTCGTTAATGAGCGACTCCCAAATGCGAGCTAACTGAGGATCACTTTTTATCCTTCTTGATGTCCGAGCGTGTTTTTTGTGCCTTTGCTGGGTGTCGACAGACGGGGCTTCAGAAGAAGGTAAGACGGTATGTTTTTTCCGTGAGGGGGTAGCCCTCACTGGAGACGGCGACGGGAACAGTCCAAGTTGTTCGCCTGCTTTATAGAGGTTTCGAGAGGTGCCTCTGACCACTTTCTCAAACCAGTGAAGGGGCATATAGGTATCCTCTCACGTCTGAATCTGTCTGGGCTCGGAGTTGGAGCTCTAAGCTATTTGCCAGAGAGTGTAGCAAAAAAATCTGCAATCAGATTCTTTCCTGATTCCGATTCTTGTTCTTTTACCGCTGAAAGAATCTGTTCAAGCTCGCCCGCATCCAGCCAAATGCCTTTTGAACTTGGGCATTGGTCTACGATGACACCCATTATGGTGATTTGTTCTAGTGGTTCGCCTGTGATGGGGCTTTTTCGCTTCTCTTGATCCTCTTGTCGGTGAGCGATTCGCTCTAATGCTTCTTGGTTTTTTTTCTGGAAGTAATCATTTTCTAGTGCTTTTCGGCGTTCATCAAGGCTATCTGACATGGCTCCTCCTCTCGGCGACCTTTCATGGCCACTATGACGGTACTCTACTGAAAGCAGAAGGGAAGGAAAAGGGGCTTGAGGATTTACCCGCCAAACGGCGATCATCTCTTCTTCAGTCTCGTGAGTTGACTTTTTTACCAACTCCTCGCTAATCTTGCGTCTGACCTCTGCGGGTGTAGCTCAGTTGGCTAGAGCGCCTCCTTGCCAAGGAGGAGGTCGAGGGTTCGAATCCCTTCACCCGCTCCACATGATTCTCCCTGTTTCTCCCGTTTCAGAGTTTCTCCCGTTTCAGAGTTTCTCCCGTTTCAGAGTTTCTCCCGTTTCAGATTGCTTTGCGCCCGTTTCATATCACCCCTTTACACCTATTAGGCTTTTGCAACTGTTAGGATTGATTCGTGCTCTGGTCAGTTTCAGTCGCTTTGCTGTCTGTCTCAAGCTACGGTGCTCATTTTTCCTTTAGTATCGAGTAAGAATTCCTCCTCTGAGCTTGGTGTTTGTAGGAGTAGCAATCAGCTAATATGAAATGGAGCCAGAAGGGTGGAAACTCAACACCCTATGTGCTTCATTATGCAGAGCTTCTTCGCTGTCCCGAATATGTGCTGCTCCCGCTATCTTGGATGTTGCACCAGACATGTACTGACTTTTTTTACTGTACGTCAGCAAAGAATATTTGAGACATTTGTTTGCGCGACTATGGGATTATCTCGTATCCTTAACGTATGAAGAACAGAAAACTGATAAATGCACTTCAAGTTGCGATTCATCAGCTTCGAGCCGGTGCGCCGTATGAGTGGGGCCATGTTGGTCGGTGTAACTGCGGCCACTTAGTGCAAGCACTCGTTGGTATTTCGGCCGGAGAGATTTATAGGAATTTTGGACAAGAGCTCGATGAATGGTCAGAGCACTCTAGAGACTATTGCGGAGTGAGTGGCAAACCAGTCGAGCAGATTTTTGAAGAGCTTCGTCATGTTGGTTTCTCAGCCGAGGATGTGCAGCATCTCGAGTATCTTTCAGATCCAGCGGTGCTTCGGGCTCTTCCGGGAGGATTTCGCCATTTAAGACGAAATAGTCGGCAAGACCTCCTTCTCTATATGGAAACCTTGGTGGGACTACGAGAAGAGCCCCTCTGTTCGCCGGTCTCAAAGCGAGAATTCCCCTTACGGTCTCAGAACGGCTCCAAGAAAAAAGCTGCGTAAGTCCCTTATTCAATTGTTGGTAAGCCCATCCTCCTTCATGCCAACTCGAATCATGATTTGAAATTCTCTCGAGGATTACGTCACCCCAGCGCTTCAATCAGGCATAAAATACAGATACAGGGGGAGTGTAAGGAGGCGCGGCTAGAAATGGCACTTGAACCTGTACCGAATCAACAATCGTACTCAATACCGACTCTTTCAGTCGCACATTCTCAATTTGAGCGAGACACAAGTGGTTTTAACAGACGGGTCTACCACCTATCTGACGGGAGTGAAGTCTTCTTCCGAGGTCGGGAAGAATCAGTCACTCTTGAAGGGGGGAAAGGGATGCAGAATGTTCTGGTGGGCTCTGCGTCCAACTGGCTGCTGTCCCCAAATGAGCCTCAGAGCATTGCCCGCCATAGAGATGTAAGAGGAGTCGGAGGTCAGTCAACGGCCGTTCGAATCAGTGCGAGCAAAACACTCTCTGGAGTGCTAGAAGTTGCATGTTTCATGAGCCCCGAACACCAAGAAGCGCAAAAGCTCCGAGAAGAAGTGAGGCAGGGAATCTACTCCCAAAAATCTCATGACCTGCTTGAAGAACTTGTTGCATGTAATCTCTTTGGGAATTCAGGATTCTCCGCTGATGAGTCCCATGCAGAAATGTTAGTAATAGAAGCTCTGTTAGGAGAGCAGCAAGCGAAAAACATGCTGGATTCCAGAGTGGACGCCTTTCGGAGACTCGTTACGAATAAGCTCTCGACGTATACCCCAGAGATTGAGGCAGGACAAAAAGCACTATCTCCATCTGAGCTGGTGTGTGTCCACGCCACACGGTTTCTCCCTGAAATGAAAGGAGACGGAACAGTATGTATCGCTTCTACTGCAAGTGCCACCGATCATAAGTTTATTCGAAACACCGTTCACCTGAGTCTGAATCATGTTGTGCAATCTCACGTCTTTGGCAATTGGGAGGACTGTCCTTATGTAGTCATCTCTCCATTCGAAAAAGTGATTGAACAAAGTGGCAAGCCACATATGCTCAATACAGTTGATACATGGTGGACGTTAAATCCTGGGGAGCCGCTCATCATGCCAGAGGCACATGTCATACACTTTAATCCTGAGGCGCAAGGCACACTCTTCGATGACTCAATGCCAGGAATTACTCGTGTCAAAAAGGGGCCCTATCTTCGGAGGGATCGAGACGAGCTTCTTGATGAAGTGTACGAGCATCGAGAGCTTAATAGTTTACCTGTTGTTGAAAGACTCAAGAGAGAGTTTCGGAGTGTAGAGATGCACGATGCCAGAACTGGAGCAGAGGATGAGAAAATTACGTTGCAAGAGAATGAGTTAATCGGTAAGGCAATCCTTGAAGTTGCAACAGCTCGCACCTTATGCCGCGCAGGGCATGTCCCCCATAGCGGGGGAATGTGGGCTTGGGATGGAAACTCCATGGAAGCAACGGCAGAAACAACGCAGCTTGCAGCGCAGATGCAGGTCTTTTCAGGGAATCACTCAGACTCCTTTCAAGCACGTGCGGAAGGTCTGTTGGCATGGTCCATTGGTAAAGCCACGAAAAGGTGCGAGGACGATTCTTTGGTGGAGGATTCGGGGAAGATTCCGACTCCTCAGATTGAAGAGGATTTCGTTCAGGTTTTGACCGTTGAGACTCTGCGCTCACTGTATGAAGCAGGCATTTTTTTCGGGAGATGTGGCCGAGGAGATGACTCGTAAGAGGGTATTCCCGTTGCCAGAATCACCATCAGCGATATTCAGTGCCGTTGTTAAAGAGAGAGAGAGAGTATCTTACTCGAATTGGAAAGAACATGAGCCATTAAACTGAACTTGCGCTTGCGCAACTTTGGGGTCAGTTGAGCAGTAATTCATATTTTCTAGCCGTTCAACTTCGCAAAGCGCTTTCAATGGATCCAGCGAGGAGGAAGAAAAATCCATTTCAACAACGACATCGGCTTCGATGTCACAATTGAACTCTGAAGAGTCGAATGTTGGATTTGGCTCTACATAGAACTCATCTGTCAGGAGTTCAACATCGTCTAACTTTAATAAGTATTTATTTTCCGCTGCGGCTAAATATCGATCATCTCGAAACTCCAGCGCAACTTGAAAGCCCTCACTAGGCGCACCATCCTTTTCATCTCGAAATGCCCCCTCCATGAATCGAGTCTCTGTTGTGCTATCGGCAAGAAACTTGACAACGGTGTATGCTCTTCGATTCGGCTCAAATCCATTTGTCGAATAGGTTTTCATCTTAATCTCGGAATTGGGTTCTATTACCATCGAAGTTTTAAATGAGTCATTAAATGTTGTATTTTTAAACTCCAGATCGAGAGTTCTTTGGAGCCTAGGATTAAAGACTACTTCTTTTGCACCAGAGCGGCGCGATGTGCCGAGGTATCCCGTCACACGTGATTGAAAGGCTTCCCCAAATTCATCACGCACAAATTGAAGTTCTATCTTCCCATCGCGACGAATATTCGCCATTTCTTTTCCAACTGGAGTGGAGCCAGTCGGGCCACAAAAGAAGATGTCATATCCATACTGCGATTTTCTCTCCTTGAGGGTGCTTTTGTTCGTCGGAGTGATAAAGATTCTCTGCTGATAATCTTCTTCTAACTGAGAAATATTTTCTCCTGGTTGACCATTTTGCATTCCCTTTACCCGAACCTCTATGGTTCGAGTGTCGTCTCCGAGTGGTGCGTGAAAAAGTTTACGGGGATTCCCATTCGGGATGCGTTCTAATCCTGATATTACGGTGATGCCAGAAGACCCGACGTAGTCAGGAACGTTTCGGAGATAACAGAGGCTAGCAGATGAGTGAAGGAGCTCCTCAAGAGCTCTTCCCACCCCTTCAGTCAGAAAGCATCCAGCTACGCCAGCAGAAGTACCGTCAGCTACACCCCCATAGAACTCATTGCAATCGTCCAAGGTGGCCTCATCGGAGATAATCCGATCAATAACACCATCACGCCAGAAAAGGGAGGAAATGTCTTGTGTTGGGATGTCTTTCAAAAAGGGAGGAGTGCCAGATACCGCTCTTGACCAAAGACCCTGAGCTCTCGACTTCTTTAGAGAGAATACGACCTTGTTCAGCGAGGGGGTGTTTTCAAGATTTTTTACGCTTCTTGCCGGGACAAGGCTCTCACAGCTCCGTTCGGCCTTTCTTCTCAGCTTAGGGGTAACGTTTCGGCCGGACTTTCCCTTGAACTGTCGAAGACGCCACCTTTTGTTCGATCCATATTCACATTGCGCTCTTAGGTTTTTCCCGTTCGGCTTGGGGACTCGAATAGTTGTCTTTGGTCCAGCCAGGGTAACGGAAGGGAGAAGGGTCAGCGCCAAAGCTAAAAGGAGTATCAGTGTAGCGTGTGTAGCATTATAGAAGGCGGAAGAAGGAGCGAGTTTCCGATGGATGAAAGAGAAATGGTACTCGTGTTTGCTCTTCCAAGAACGATAATGCCCTTGTGGTGAGACCAGGGGGCTCTTTGTATTGCCAGCGCTATCCATCAGAGGGGCTAATCGACACATTTTGTCTTCTTCTTGAATCGAAGTTGGCTCTACGTTTTTTTTGTAGAGTAGCCACGCAAATCTTAAGTTCGCGATATATCATAGTATACAGTGCTTCTTGGTAATCTGACATATATAATTTATCCTAACGGCGAGTTGCTATTCGTCAGAATGCCAACGTAAGCTATGAAGAGATGAGCCAGACAGATTAAGTAGTGAGAGGAGGTGTGAGGATGCAGCCCGAAGTCTTGGAGTTTTTACAGTGCCCTGTAACGCAAGAGAAGCTCACGTTGGCAAATGAAAAGGTGCTCGCCAAACTTAATGAATTGGTGAGAGCAGGTGACCTGATTGCCGTAGATGGAAAGCAAGCGGTCAGCGAATTAGAAGGCGCACTTCTCTGTAATGCAGGAAAAAGAGTTTATCCGATCAGGGGTGGAATTCCGCTCCTATTGGCCTCAGAGGCGTTTGAGTTGGAGAGTGAAATCTCTGAATGAGACAGTTGTTTCAAGGGCATATCATTAGCAGTGTCCATAGAGAGGAAAGAGAATGAAAGTTATCAGAGTTGCAGCCGTCAGTCTTAATCAAACTGCTGGGGACTGGAGCGGAAATGCCGCGAGGATAAAAGAGGCTCTCGATGAACTGAACAGGCGGGAGGTGTCAGTCGCGTGCCTACCTGAACTGTGCATTTCTGGATATGGCTGTGAAGACAGCTTCTCTCATCCAGTAACCTCGCATTTAGCTCAAAAAGCTCTTAAGGAGATACTGCCACACACGAAAGGTCTGGTTGTAAATCTAGGTTTGCCAATCTTTCTGCATCGAGCCCTTTATAACTGTACTGTTGTTTGCGCGGATGGCGAGATTCTCGGTGTTATTCCGAAGAAGTCTCTTGCTGGAGATGGGATTCACTATGAACCTCGATGGTTTAAGGCGTGGCCAGAGGGAATCACGGATCAGGTCCGTTTATTCGGAGCGGTGTATCCGATCGGAGACCTGATCTTTGATATTCAAGGAGTGCGAGTTGGTTACGAGATATGTGAAGAGGCGTGGACGACCGAGCGCCCAGCTCGGAAACATGCTGCATCTGAGGTTGATATTGAGTGTAATCCAAGTGCAAGTCACTTCGCATTCGGGAAGAAAAAGATTCGAGATCTGTTTGTGCTTGAGGGCTCCCGAGCTTTTTCTTGCGCGTATGTCTATGCAAATTTACTTGGATGTGAGTCGGGTCGGCAGATTTATGATGGGGGGAACCTGATTGCGCTTGATGGAGAGATGATTGCCCGTGGGGAGCGCTTCACGTACGGAGATCACCTCATTACAACAGCTGACATTGATATTGACTATTCACGAACGCTTGTCGCAAAGAAGCATTGGGCGGATCCAAAGCCTGGTCAAGATATTGAAGGGGTAACGTGCGTGGAAAGCTCGTTTGCAGTGAGAGAAATCAAAAAAGAAGGAACACTTCAGTACCAGTCGGTTGGTGAGGAGGGTTGGGAGTATTCAGATTCTCCAAATTTTGAGGAGTTTGTGCGAGCAGTGTCTTTGGCCCTCTTTGATTATATGCGGAAGAGCCGTTTAAGGGGGTTTGTTGTCTCGCTCAGTGGTGGGTGTGATTCGAGCTCCGTCTCATTGCTTGCGGGACTTGCTGTGGGTCGGGCTTTCAGAGCGCTTGGGGTTGAGGGGATGAGAGAACGACTTGGATATCTCAATGATTCAGAAGTGCCAGCCTCTGAAGAAGAGCTGCGAACCAAATTTCTCACTACGGTGTGGCAGCAGACGAAGAATAATTCCCTAGAGACGAAAGAGGCAGCGCAAGCCGTGGCCAAGAGCGTTGGAAGCCTGCATCACGAAGTTGAGATCGATGAATGGGTGGCGAGCTACCAACAAGAGATCGAAAGGTGTTTGGGAGGAGAGGGGTTGACCTATGAAAAAGATGGTCTCGTGCTCCAGAATCTTCAGGCACGCCTTCGCAATCCTCTTCCGTGGGCGCTTGCGAATGCCGAAGGAAAGCTGCTGTTAACCACGAGTAACCGGAGCGAATCCGCTCTCGGATATTGTACCATGGATGGTGACACTGCTGGTGGGCTCAATCCAATTGGTGGGGTCGACAAAGCATTTTTGCGTCGATGGCTTGTATGGATGGAAAAGGTCGGTCCTTCAGGGGATGCACCAGTTGAGGGTTTGCATAAGGTGAATACTCTCACCCCAAGTGCAGAGCTACTGCCATTGGAAGCGCATCAATCAGATGAGGGAGAACTTGGACCTTACGAAGTTTGCGCTTTCATCGAAGAGCATTTTATGAGGAGAGCGCAATCTCCTGTGGAGATTTACCCGGAGCTTCTCGCAACGTTTGGAAAGGAGTATTCCTCTGCTGAACTCATGCAATGGCTCAGGAAGTTCTTTATCTTGTTTGCTCGTAATCAGTGGAAGCGGGAGCGGCTTGCGCCTTGCTTTCACGTCGACCACATGAATTTAGATCCGCGAACATGGTGTCGTTGGCCAATTCTCAATGGCGGATTCGCCGAAGAGTTGGAAGAGCTGGAGGTAAAATACGGAGTAACGTATCACTAGGAGTTTATATGCTCCTGGTAACGCTCATACGAGTTTTGAAGTCCCATCCAATACTTCTCGTGTTTCCCAAGCACACGCGAGAGTTGTGTAGCAAGTTCAGGCGTTAAGCCCTCCTGTTGTCCTAGAACTCGTTTTATCTGCTCCTCATCAGAGGACAACATTTCGCATAGTCTTTCTTGAGTGAGATTTCGCGATTCAATAATCCGTGTGATGACTTTACCTGGATGCTCGGCGAATCGTACCTTCTCTTCTCTCCGTTCAAAAAGTGAGACATCAAGATGCTCAGACTGGATTTCAATTTCTAAATCGAGAATTCTCAAGACCTGTTCATTCGTCGCCTCAAGATTGAAAATGTCTAATTTTTCTTTTAATAGCCGCATTTTGTTTTGATTAAAACCTTGCCCCTTTGCCTTCTCCTGCAAGCGCTCCAACGCTGCTCCATCAACAAGGGTGAGCGCATCTTTGACCAAGAATTGCAGGATGCGTACTGATGAAATCTCCTTTTGAAGGTTGGTTTCACGATTCTCTAAGACAATATCAATGATGTTATTTACTTCTTCAGCAGAAAACGGTTCCCGAATAAATCCCTCAAAGCCATCGAACAATTGTTGTGAAATATAAAATCGCTCTAGGTGTCCAGGATGAAGTGCCATGATGAAAATGGGTGGAGAGTCAAGTTCAAGGTCTTTCACGGCATTCTGGAGCAGTTGGATGTCTGATGGAGCAATCAGGGAGTAGATAAAAACAACATCCACATTTCTTTCAAACTTGATGGTATTCAGAGCTGCTTTCCAGCCCCTTTTGTCATAGACGAGTGTTTTGTGCCTAGAGAACTGAAGACACTCCTTTATCCCTTTTCTTACGAAGGATGTAGGTGACAAGACAAGCGTTTTAACAGTCCGCAGCATAGAACACTCCTTTTGCTGATGTCGTCAAAGTAAGCAGAATAATTAATAAAAAAACGGTGAACGACGTTGAGTCGCAATTAAATTACGAAAGACTCGTAGAGCGAGCTGCACTTTTCTGAAGAGGTATGTTCTAAGCGGATATTTCGTACCGTCTTTCAGGAAGAAGGTCGTTCAGGCTGCTTCGATTAGCTCTCAAGTAAATCAAGATAGTTATAGCCCCTGACGAACTTTGAATCTATTGGCGGAAGGAGTTTGGAGTACCTTCCGTAAGAGACAAGTGCCAGATTTTCTTCTGCTCTCGTTATAGCCACATATAGTCGGTTGCTTGCCAGCGTGTCGTTTGGAGGGAATGCTTTCGATGACGGATTCCAGATTAAGACGTTCGTGAATTCGAGTCCCTTTGCGTAGTCGATGGCGGTGACGATCAGCCCTTGATCGAATGAGAAATTCCCTGGTTTGCCCATGCGAACTTGCGGACCAAAGCGGGGCTTAAGAAGTGAGTACGCCTGCGTTGCCTCGTCAAGAGTGCTGCACAGGACAGCTGACAAACTCGTAGGATAGCGTTCGAGGGCTTTCATCAGCCAATCAAGAGCTGCCTCGGTAGCACGCTCTTCGTTCTCACAGTGGAACCAGATGGGGACCCTTCCGCTGCGCCCTTCTTTCGGTGATGAGCGTCTTGAAACGTATGATGCCAATCGCATGATCGGAAGTGTTGAGCGGTAGCTTACCTCTAAGGTGAAGAATGTTGCACTGCTTCCTAGCTCAATTTGCCATACTTCTTTTAGGCGGTCCCAGCCAATAAAATTTTCATCGGCTGAAAGCGCTTGTCCAACGTCTCCTACAAGCGTGAGGTCTCTGGTGCTCTCTACAGAATTCATGAGTGATGCGAGGCTTATGAATGAATAGTCTTGAAGTTCATCTACCACGAGATGCCGGAATCGAACGGGTGAAGAGAGGTCCTCTTTTGAGGTCTTCAAGAGGTGAGAATGAAGCAGGAATCGGAGCAAGCTATTCGAGAGAACGTGTGGTACTGAATTATGTATTTGTATGTTTTCTAGATACTCAATTATCTCATTGGTGCTACCACCAGTGACTTCAAGAAGTTTTGGATGCCGTGATGAAAGCGACAGAAGAGTTTGAGTAAGCAAACTACCATACTGTTGAGAATGCGTTTGAGCTTTTGTGGACGAGCTGTCGAGCAGTTTGAGCTGTGCTTCATATTCTTCAAAAAACTCTTCAGAATAGAGGACGGTGGTGAAGCCTCTCGGAAATTTTGAATGGGACTCCAGTTCAGTCGAAAGACTGAGTTCAGGTGCAATGTTTTGAATGACCTTACTCTTCCACTGTTCAAAGGTATAGACGGGTACATCAGCGATCTCAATCGCATCAAGGGTCATTTTAATGAACTCAGCAAGCACTTCATTTCGGACTATAACTGCGCACTCCTCCGAGCTTATATCAGAGTTGCTTTCGTGGAGAAGCCAAGCCAGACGGTGCAGTGCAACCGTAGTTTTTCCTGAGCCAGCAATCCCTTGGATGAGCACAGCTGTTCTTGCATCTTCGGTAATTGTCTTGAATTGTTCGGCGGTAATGAGAGGAAGGATGCTTTTGATTCCACCATTGCCCGCGGGGTGCGCGTTGTTGGTTCGCAACCAGGCGCCATCTGTTAATGAAAAGGTGCCATATCGAGTGGTAACGCTTTTCAGCGCCCCGTTCTCGATTCGAACTGGATGTTTGAGCAGTAGCCGTCCCTCGCGCTCACGTCCCTGAACGTCTTCGCAGTACTCATCTCCTTCCTGGTACTCGTAGTAGATTTTTGCGAGGGGAGATTTCCGCCAATCAATAATCCTGCATTCAGGGTTGGCTGAGTAGCCAAGTCGGTAGTCATACTGAGTTGGAGCCCCGGAATTCCCAGGTCGGCTCAGGTCGGAGCTCTCTTCTTCGATTACGAAACGCGCAAAGTAGGGACGTTTGAGAAGCTTGGAAAGCGCCTTCACTTCATCAGAATGGTTGTGTTTTAGTGCATGGGATACTGCTTCATCTGAAGCGAGCATTTGTTTGTCTTCATCTCGCTGGGCAGCAACCAGCTCCGCCGTAAGTAAACGGGATCGTTGATCTTCTTCCGTCAGACGACGAGCCTTAGCCTCGCACTGCGTTTGTAACGACTCAAGCGTTGAAGCAAGGATACGCGCTTCCTCTTCAAGGAGCGCTAACTCAGCTCCTGAAACAGCGTTTGATTCTTTATTCTCTTCCATGGCTCTACTGATAAGAGGAAAGAAGCTACGCAGTTCTTTCCCATAAATCAACTCGTCAGCAGGTGGAGTCTCTCGCATGATTTTCGTGGTCCTCATCGTTCATCGCCGGGGTGAAGCGAGCGGTGTAAGGTTTTCGGTAATTCGTGAGTCCATCCCCTGTGTTTCCGGTGCGTTTTAATGGAGTTGCCCCGCGGTACTGCGTGTATTACCGTGCTTGAGGCCGTGAGGAATTGGCGAGTTTTGCGTCGAAATAGCTCCTGAGGGGGTGATTTTTTCTTCAGATCTGACTAGCGTTAAGAGACGAGTTGGCTCGGGGAATCTGTGCGGCTCAAGTGGTGGTGAGAAAGGCGATTCCGCTGCCGTTGAAATTGAGAGAATGGGTGAAGTGTATGCCAGTGAGCGATGAAGAGAGAGGTCAAAAAAGCGAGGAGCTCCTCGGGAAGCTTCAGGAGAAGTTGGGCGACTATATTCTAGAGTCTGGAGTTTCTCTGGGGGATGCCGAGGTAAGAATTCGCGCAGAGGGGGTGTCTGACTTTTTCCGTCTACTGAAACTTGATAGTGAACTTGCTTTTAACATGTTCCTGGACGTTACCGCTGTCGATTGGATGGATGAGCGCGAAGATAGGTTTGAGGTTGTATATCATATGCTCAGCCTTTCTACTCATCACCGATTACGGGTGAAAGTAGATCTCCCAGAGCAGTCACCGAGAATTGCCTCAGTGTCGCAACTGTGGGCTGGAGCGAACTTTCTTGAAAGGGAAGTCTTCGACATGTACGGCATTGAGTTTGAGGGCCATCCCGATCTCCGGAGAATTCTTATGTACGACGAGTTTAAGGGGTACCCACTCAGGAAGGACTACCCAGTTCAAGGGAAGCAGCCTCGCATTCCTTTACGGGCACCAGAGGTTGAAAACACAGCCCGACATATGCACCGCAGTGAGCTCGTACAAATCGGTAGGGGATAGTTGATCATAACGAAGGGATAAAAACGGCGGACAGCATCGAGTGAAACGGCGAGAGAAGGGAAGATGAAAGAACTCTTAAATGTAGATTACGGAATAGGTGGTGTAACAACCCATATGCGCCCTCGGAAAGAGGGGGATGACCTTCATTCTGAAACCATGATTTTGAACCTGGGACCCGCTCACCCTGCAACACACGGAACCGTTCGTATTGTTGCCGAGCTTTCGGGCGAGAAGATACTCGACGCAGATGTTGAGCTTGGATATTTACACAGAGGTTTTGAGAAGATGTGTGAGACGGTTGATTACAACAAGGTAATGCCCTATGCGGATCGATTGAATTACGTTTCACCGATCATCAATAACGTCGGCTGGTGTTTAACGGTCGAAAAGCTTTTGGGAGTAGAAGTTCCAAAGCGGGCACAGTACATACGAGTGGTCATGTCAGAGTTGTCGCGTATGTGTGACCACTTAACGTGCCTTGGTGCTTCCGCGATGGAGCTCGGAGCGTTCACCGTGATGCTCTATTTGATGCAAGCTCGAGAGTATTTGTGGGAGCTGATTGAGGAGGTGACGGGAGCGCGTCTCACCATTTCGTACGGAAGGGTGGGAGGACTCAAGGACGACCTTCCCGAGGGATTCGGCGATCGTATGGCGGAGGCATTTACGGGAATCCGAAGACATTTAGATAACAGCGACCGTCTTCTGACGCGGAACAGAATTTTTATTGATCGGATGTGCGATGTCGGGGCGTTGAGTGCAGAACAGGCGGCAGACTTCAGTTTGACTGGACCACTTGCTCGCGCCTCGGGGCTTGATTACGACGTCCGACGAGATTTCCCTTACTCTAGCTACGAGGACTTTGACTTTGAGGTCCCGCTTGGAACAAAGGGAGATAATTACGATCGATTCTTGGTGCGATTTCAAGAACTCATTGAATCAATGCGTATTTGTGAGCAGGCGATGGAGAACTTGCCTGACGGTGAGATTTCACTTGAAGACCCACGAATCGTTCTCAATCCAAAGGACGAGGTGTACAGCTCTATCGACGGAATGATTAATCACTTTGAGATGGTGATTTTTGGTGTTCAGCCTCCGAAGGGAGATGTCTACATCCCGGTAGAAGGTGGAAACGGGGAACTTGGATTCTACACGGTTTCTGACGGTACGGGTCGACCGTACAAGGTTCATGTGAGAGCCCCTTCTTTTATACACATGGGAGCAGTTCGTGAAATGTTATTAGGAGAGACCATAGCAGACGTGGTGCCAACCTTTGGGATGGTGAACATGATCGGTGGAGAGTGTGATCGATAAAAACAGGAATGGACAGATGCTCGGGTACAGTAACGGTTGGTGCGGAAGTCGAGTGGTTCGGATGAGAAAGGAATAAGAGGAAAGAAGTAATGAGTTTTTCAATGTCTCCGGAGAGCGAGCAGAAAGTCAACGAGCTCAAGGCGAAGTACCCCCAACCCGAGTCGGCTGTCATGCCGATTCTCTATTTGGTTCAAGAGGAGCATGGCCATATCTCTGATGCGGCTGTGGATTGGATTAGTGAACAGGTTGGCATTTCTCCAGCTCATGTAATGGAGTTAGTTACATTTTATACGATGTATCGGAAGGAGCCGCTCGGGAAGTACCACATTCAGGTGTGCCGCACCTTGTCGTGTGGTCTGTGTGGAGCAAAGAAATTGATGGAGTATCTTCACGAAAGACTTGGGGTCGAGCCGAAGCAAGTAACAGAAGACGGGATGTTCAGTTATGAACATGTCGAGTGCCTTGGTTCGTGTGGGACGGCGCCGATGTGTGAAATTAATGATACGTACTTCGAGAATTTGACACCGGAGAAGTTAAAGACGGTGTTAGACAGTATCGAGAAGTCTAGGCCCGATCTCACGTACTCGCAAAAGCGCGATGAGCTTGGCAGTGGGCTTGATGGGTATTCAAAGTCTGAGGTGATTTAGAGAAGGACAGACCCGCTGGACATCTCATTTGGTAGGTGCACGGGGGCGGGCTGCTCCGGAGATTGAGTAGGAAGAAGGGAATGGCAGAGCACAAGCAAATTTTGTTGAAGAATGTGCGAGAGAAAGACCAGCACAAAATTGATACAGCGATTCAGCGCGGTGCGTACGCGATTCTGAAGAAAACGCTAGAGATGGATCCTCTGAAGATTATTGAAGAGGTAAAAACATCGAAGTTGCGAGGTAGAGGCGGGGCGGGCTTTCCCACTGGCATGAAATGGGGGTTTGTCCCACGCGATTCGGGGAAGCCAGTATACCTCATTAACAATGCAGATGAGAGTGAGCCAGGCACTTTTAAAGACAGAGTGTTACTAGAGCGCGATCCGCATCTCGTGATTGAAGGGATGCTTTGCTCCGCTTGGGCACTGCAAAGTGAGTGGTCATGCATCTATATTCGGGGCGAGTATGCGTACCCGTATGTGCAAATTCAACGCGCTATCGATGAAGCGTATGAACGTGGGTTTTTAGGAGATAATGTTTGTGGGAGTGGTTGGAAACACCACATGGTCGTGCACCGCGGTGCTGGTGCGTATATTTGCGGTGAAGAAACTGCTTTACTCGAATCTCTTGAAGGGAAGAAGGGACAACCCCGTCTTAAACCACCGTTCCCCGCTGTGTCAGGGCTTTATGGGTGTCCGACCGTCATCAATAATGTTGAAACACTCGCGAATATTCCTTGGATTATAGAAAACGGCGGAGAAGCCTTTGCTGCTATCGGGGTTGAGAACTCGACAGGGACGAAGCTTGTTTCGGCCTCTGGTCATTTGAACCAGCCCGGGGTGTATGAAGTTGAGATGGGTTACTCGCTCCTCCAGTTCATAGAAGAGGAGTGTGGTGGGGTACGTGATGGAAATGCGCTGATGGGGGTCATTCCTGGGGGCTCTTCGGTGAACGTGCTTACTGCAGAAGAGTGTGCGGGGGTAAATCTTGATTACGACTCACTGGCGAACGCAGGTTCTAGTCTCGGTTGTGCAGGCTTTATGGTGATGGATGAAACGACAGATCCGATCGAGGCGGTACTGAGCCTGTCCCGGTTCTATGCGCATGAATCGTGCGGTCAGTGCACGCCGTGTCGCGAGGGAGCGCACTGGATAGAAAAAATCTTTGCACGCATAGCAAAAGGGCATGGGCAGCCAGGTGACATAGAGCTTGTTGAAAGTCTCTGCGATCAAATTGGGGGACATACCATCTGTGCATTCGGAGATACCATGGTGTTGCCTTACAGAAGCTTCTTGAAAAAATTCAGGAATCAATTCAGAACACGGATTGCTGAGGTCATGAAGGGAGTGGAGCCTCGCAGAGAATCGATAGACTTTGAGGCAGGGATGCACTGAGTGGAACAAGGCTGGATTGAGGAAGGCTGGGTGAAGGAAGAACAAGAGGGCTAGGAAGGTAAATGGCTGATACACCGCAAACTGAGATGGTAACACTGACAATAGATGGCAAAGAAGTCTCGGTTCCGAAGGGAACGAACATTATCGAGGCAGCCAAATCGCTTGAGATAGAAGTTCCGTTTTATTGTTATCATCCGCACCTGAGCGTACCAGGTAACTGTCGAATCTGTCAGGTGGAGGTTGAGGGTGCACCGAAGCTTATGATTGGATGCCATACCCAGGTGGCCGAAGGGATGGTGGTAAGAACGCATCAAACGAGCGAAAAAGTTCGGGAGACCCAGGCTTCTACCATGGAGCTGTTATTGATCAATCATCCGTTGGATTGCACCGTTTGTGACCAGGCCGGACACTGTAAACTCCAGGACTATCATTACGAGTACAATGCGAAGCCGAGCCGATTTCTTGAAGTAAAGGAGAATAAACCGAAAGCGGTGCCACTTGGTTCAACCGTGATGCTTGATGCTGAGAGGTGTATTGCTTGTACTCGATGTGTCAGATTTTGTGATGAGGTTACCGAAACTGGAGAGATCGGGTTACTGAATCGAGGTGACCGGTATCAGATAGCAGTCAAAGAGGGGCGGGAGCTCGATAATCCGCTTTCAGGGACTGTTGTGGATCTCTGCCCAGTGGGTGCGCTCACCCACCGCCACTGGCGTTTTAATACTCGGATTTGGTATGCCAATCCCAAGGACTCCATCTGTCCAGGATGTTCTACGGGCTGCAATGTCAAGGTTTACGAGCGGGATGGCCAAGTTGTGCAAGTCAAAGCTCGGCTCAACGCTGATGTGAATAAGGAGTGGTTGTGCGATGAGGGGCGCTATGGTTTTGAGCGATTCCTCCCAGCTTCGCGAGTAGCGAGCGCATATGTAGCAGGAGAGCCGGCGTCACTTGATGGGGTGTTAGAGACTGTCGGAGAGTTAAAGAAAGGAAAGACCCTTCTTTTGTGCGCCCCAGACCTGACGCTGGAAGACTATTCTGTTGTCGATCTCTTTACGAAGAAGTGTCTCGCTGACGCTCAGTGGGTAACGGCTGTCAGGCAGCGCGAGCTAACACAACTCGAGCAGATACTGATTAGCCCAGACTATGGAGCAAATCTCTGTGGTGCGGCTTATATCAGCGGAGTAGCAGCAAGCGGCTTTGTAGAGTCGGGAGCGGCAGCAGGATTACGTGATGTTCTTGAGGAAGGGTATGTAGCCGCCTTAAAGCTTCTGAAGTCGGATTACTTCGATAACGTGATTTTTGTGGGGGATCGGGCGCTTGACGAGAGAGATCTGGGGGATATTGAACTCTTGCAGGCTCTTACCAGAACTCCTTTTACTCTTGGCATTCTGTCAGACAAAGAGGGGGCCCTATTCGAAAATTCAAGAGTCGTGATTCCAGGGAGAAGTATCTTGGAGAAAAGCGGCATGTTGATTAATAGAGATTATCGATTGCAGTACGCGCAACAGGTGGTGCCTCTGCGCGATGGAACGTACCAAGACTGGAAAGCACTCAATCTGCTCGCCCAAGGTTTAGGGAAGAAGCTAGTTGAGTGTGAGAGCGATAGAGAGCTGACAAACATAGTCCTCTCGACGGTGGATGACTTGTCGGGACTCTCAATCCGAGCCATCAAGCAGGGAGGAATCAATCTTGTGAGCTATGCATCGCAGCTTCGGCAATCTGCTGTGGTGAGCGAGAATGGCAATAATACAGTTACAGAGAGAGAGAGTGATAGAGCATGAATGCGGTAATTGGAATTTTTATCAAAGGATTTATTGTTCAACAGGTCACACTGGGACTAGCGTCTTTCTGTACCTGGGTAGAACGGAAAGGTTCAGCCCTGATTCAGGACCGAGTCGGAGCGAATCGGGCAGGTACAAACCTTGTGGTTGGAGACCTGCTGAAGACCAATAATCTTTTTCTAAAGCCATTCTCGCTAGCTATTCGTCTGCTTGTGCTGGCCCCTGTTTTTGCTGTCATCCGATTTTTGGGCTCTATCGGAGTAATCAATACCTTGCTGAATGATGCTCTCAAGGCATTGTTAAAAGAAGATTTTGTGCCCGCTGGCACGAATGTATTTTTACATGCGCTTGGTCCTTTCATGGCAGTGTTTCCGGTGTTTCTTGCTTTCGCTGTCATTCCGCTTGCACCAGACGCAGTGATCTTTGGAGTCCCGATTCGGTTTCAGGTGGCGGAAATCTCTACGGGGGTGCTCTTTCTTCTCGCGATGGGTTCGATCGCAGTGTATGGTGTAGTGCTTGCAGGTTGGACAGGAAATAATAAGTTCTCCCTAATGGGAGCATTGAGAGCTGCTGCTCAAATGATTTCGTACGAACTGGCAATGGGAATTGCGTTTGCCACTATCGTCCTTCACTTTTCGACTTTCGATCTCTACCAGATTATTGACGCCCAAGGAGGTTCTCTTTTCAACTGGGGCGTGTGGTTCATGTTCCCGACGGGGTTCATTGCCTTCATAATCCTATTTATTGTCGGAATGGCTGAAACAAAACGAGGCCCTTTTGATTTGCCTGAGAGCGAGTCGGAACTCGTTGCAGGGTACTTCACTGAATATTCTGGAATGAAGTTTCTTCTTTTTTGGCTTGGTGAATTCGCAGAGATCGCCCTCTTTTCAATAGTGCTTACGACTTTCTTTTTTGGAGGCTGGCACGTTCCATTCGTGACTCTTCCGGAAGGTGCATGGTGGGCAGCGCTCATTGGACATGGTGTATTTATGGGGAAAGTGCTCTTTTTCTGCGTGCTACAGATCACAATCCGATGGACACTCCCACGCTTTCGCTATGATCAGTTGATGAACATTGGATGGAAGATGCTTCTTCCATTGAGCATTATTAACCTGTTGGCAGCTGCCGTATTTAAACTACTTTCGTAAAGGATCAGAGATGTCGATTGTTGTCGTTTGTCTTGGGGCATTACTGATTGGGTCAGCACTGGGTGTCGTGTTGTCAAAGAATCCAATTCATTCAGCGCTCTTTCTCGTGGCGAATCTCGTCGGAGTGGCATGTGTCTTTGGGGCACTTGGCGCACACTTTCTCGCAATGGTGCAAATCATTGTCTATGCCGGTGCGATCATGGTGCTTGTGATCTTCGTTTTGATGTTACTCAATGCAAAAAGTGAGCAGAGGACGCTCGGAACATACTTCCAGCTTATCGGTGCGGGTGTTGCGAGTCTGATTTTTATTGGGGTGGTGGGACAAGAAGTGCTTGTTCAGTGGCCAGTACAAGTAGGCCCTGCTGAGGCGCTTGTCGGTTCGGTAGAGGCTGTCGGACAGCTTTTGTATACAGAATATTTGCTGCCGTTTGAAGCAGCTGGAGTTCTTTTAATGGCAGCACTGGTAGGGGCAGCGATGCTCGCGAAAACGAACTATGGAAAGGGAGGGCGTTAGAGATGAATATGGATTACTCGGGGCACTATGTCCTGCTGTCTCTCGTCATGTTTGCAATCGGGGCTACTGGGTTTGTAGTGAGGAGAAATGCAATTGTTGCTTTCATGTGTCTAGAGCTCATGTTAAACGCGGCTAATATTGCTTTTGTCGCTCTTTCTCGACGGGTGGGAAATCTTGATGGAGAGATTGTTGTTTTTTTCGTGATGGTGGTTGCAGCAGCGGAAGCGGCTGTAGGTCTTGCCATTATCCTTGCGATGTTTCGCAACCTTGAGTCAACAGAAACCAGTGAAGCCTCACAGCTACGGCTGTAGCGCTGAAGTTTGGCAAAGTATGAGTGAGTTATTCGTTTAAGTCGGGAGTGAGTGTGAGTACAGTTGAACAGGAAAGTCTTTTAGGATTGATTCCATTATTCCCACTTCTTGGTGCAGTGCTGGCGTTTCTTGTCGGCCTCCGTACGAGAAGTCTTGCTGGCTGGATTGCGACAGGTGCAAGTGTCTGCTCATTTGTTGTCAGCGTTCTTTGTTTTCAACACCTGCGAGACATGAGTAGTCAGCATGAGCTTCATCGAGTTGCTGCCGCTGGGGCACACGGTGCTCATTCTGTGGTAGAAAGTGGGTATTTGGCTTTGGAGTCATCGCTGTTTCAGTGGTTTGCCGCTGGAGGATTTGCTGTCGACTTTGTGTTCCGATTCGACACCCTTACCGCAGTGATGTGTCTGGTGGTTACTGGCATTGGATCCCTTATCCACCTCTACTCTATCGGCTACATGGCAGAGGACAACTCAAGCCCTCGATTTTTTTCTTATCTGAATCTCTTCATGTTTTCCATGTTGCTTCTGGTTCTCGGGGGTAACCTGCTTGTTCTCTTCGTGGGATGGGAAGGAGTAGGGCTCTGTTCGTATTTATTGATTGGATTTTGGCATAAAAACATTGCCTTCGCTGGAGCTGGTCGTAAGGCATTTGTGGTCAATCGAATTGGTGATGCGGCCTTCCTTGTTGCTCTTTTTCTCCTTATTCAACACTTTGGCACAGTAGATTTTAGAGAGCTTGAAAGTGTGATTTCTCTAATGGACGGAGGTGTTGCTTTACTCACAGTCGTTGCGTTGTGTTTATTTATCGGTGCCACGGGGAAATCTGCTCAGATTCCACTCTTTGTTTGGTTGCCAGATGCGATGGCAGGGCCAACTCCCGTTTCGGCTCTCATCCATGCGGCAACGATGGTAACCGCGGGTGTCTATTTGACTGCTCGTATGCACTTTCTTTTCGATTTGGCTCCGTATGCGCTTTGCATTGTTGTCTGCATCGCGGTACTGACGGCTTTTGTTGCTGCAACGATAGCACTTGTACAGAATGATATTAAAAAGGTGCTTGCATACTCAACGGTAAGTCAGCTTGGTTTCATGTTTGTTGCCGCTGGAAGTGGGGCATATTGGGTTGCTGTATTTCATCTCGTAACGCACGCATTTTTTAAGGCATGTTTGTTCTTGGGCGCAGGTTCAGTGATTCACGGCTGTCATCACGAACAAGACATGCGGAAAATGGGCGGACTCATAAAATATATGCCGTGGACCGCTGCCACCTATGCTATTTCAACGCTGGCAATAGCGGGAATCTTTCCCCTGTCAGGATATTTTTCGAAACATCACATTATCGAGGCTTTATCCCATGCCGGGGCCAATAATGAGTATTTAGTCGATTACATCGGCGTGTTTTCGACAATGATGAAACTTGCTGCAATCATGACCGCTTTCTACGTCACTCGAAGTTTTGCCATGACATTTCTCGGTAAGTATCGAGGTCATGCGCATCCGCACGAATCGCCAGCCTCTATGGTTTTTCCGCTCGTAGTGCTCGCTTCCCTTGCGATGACTGGGGGTGTGTTCAATGGTTGGATTTCTCTTCAGGATTGGTTGGGACACACCATCCCAGTTGGTGAAAGTCACGGAGGAGGGGAATCAATTCTTGCAGCTCTGAGCCATTCTTGGCCAGGGTTCCTTGGTGTCGGACTGGCTCTGATTTTTTACACATCGTTACAGGAGGCGCCCGCGAGAATTTCGAGAATGATTCCTCCGTTTACCAAGCTTTTGGAAGGGAAGTACTTCTTTGATGAGATTTATCGAGTGCTTTTTGTAAGGCCTTTAGAGGTGATTGCTCGAACGCTGTGGAAGTTTGTCGATCAAGGAGTAATTGATGGATCAGTCAACGGGACAGCTGCGGTTGTTGACGTTAGTGGGGAAGTCGTCAGAAACACTGAATCGGGACAGTTGAGATTCTATGGCTTACTCATGCTGGTTGGAACGGTTTTTCTCATTTGTTTCTATTTTGCTTTGTAAGGTGATGTTTGGCGACCCAAGACGGGATCATAAACGGTGTCTCCGAGTTGCGGGGAGAACGAGGATTAAGAGAGAGAGGATATGACCGATAGTTTTTTACTGATAGACGGAAAAGTATTTGGAATCCTTCCGTTGCTAACAACCATAATATTTCTCCCCTTCATTGGGGGACTTTTCATGCTACTCGTCCCTGCAGCAGGTAGGGAGGCAGGCTCTTCTGCGGGACGCAAGAATCTCGACCTTGGAACTCAAATTGCACTGGCATTTTCTGTTGTTACATTTTTCATATCGTTATTGTTGATGAACGGATTTAATCCGTCTAACACCGATATGCAATTCGTTGAGCAATTCAATTGGATTCCTGCTCTGGGTGTTGATTACTTACTCGGGGTAGACGGAATCAGTATTCTTCTTGTTTTGCTGACAACCTTTCTTATGCCGATTGTCCTCATCGCATCAGGAAGTATTCATTCTAAAAAGCGGGGCTATCTGTTTCACATGCTTGCGCTTGAGACTGCAATGCTTGGAACGTTGCTGTCGCTCGACATCTTTCTATTTTATGTTTTCTGGGAGCTGATGTTAGCTCCAATGTATTTCATTATCGGAATCTGGGGCGGAAAGAGAAGAATTTATGCAACGATAAAATTTGTCCTGTATACGGTCTTTGGCAGCTTGCTGATGTTAGTTGCCATCTTTTATGTGGTGTGGACCTTTGCAGAGCAAACTGGGACAACAACTTTTGTTCTGAGTGAGATTGTAGATAAAGTCGTGTTGTCTCCAGGAGAACAGTTCTGGCTCTTTGCGGCATTTGCTCTTGCTTTCGGTATTAAGGTGCCTATTTTCCCTTTTCATACGTGGCTTCCTGATGCGCATGTTGAGGCTCCAACAGGGGGTTCGGTGGTGCTGGCCGGGGTTTTGTTGAAGATGGGACTCTATGGCTTTATTCGATTTGCCTACCCGCTTTTCCCCGAAGGAGCACTTCAGTTTGCTCCCTACCTGGCAACGTTAGCGACGATCGGGATTGTGTATGGTGCTTTAGTCGCGTGGGCGCAGCATGATATAAAGAAATTAGTTGCGTACTCCTCTGTTTCGCACCTTGGGTATTGCGTTCTCGGTTTTGTTGCCCTGAACACCTTAGCCGCGACAGGCTCTGTATATCAGATGTTAAACCATGGAATATCAACTGGAGCGCTCTTTTTGCTTGTTGGAGTTCTCTACGATCGGAAGCACACGAGGGAGATTTCTGCTTACGGTGGCCTCGCAGGAAAGGTTCCAGTTTTTGCATTCCTTTTTCTTGTGTTCACTCTGAGCTCAATCGCACTGCCGCTTACGAATGGATTTATTGGGGAGTTCATGATCTTGGCGGGGGCGTACCAAATATATCCAACTCTAACGCTCATCTCGATTAGTGGTGTGATTCTCGGTGCCGTCTATATGTTGACGCTCTACATGAAGACAATGTTTGGAGAGTTCAATGAAGAGAGAAACGGAGATTTGACCGATGTTAATGGCCGTGAGCTGGCAACGCTAATCCCACTTTTCATTTTAGTTTTTGTTATGGGTGTCTATCCGAAACCATTCCTCCAGTTTATTGAGCCAACGATGAAGCGATATGTTTCCGCACATGAACATCGTATCGCAAACCCTCCAGGTGCTTGGAGCTCGAAACAATATGCCCACCACAATGCCCCCGATGATGTATCGGAAGCTTTAAAGAGTGAAGTTGATATGGAAGAGAAGGTGCGTATTTCGAAAAATATGTTGCAGATGAATCCAACAGATAGAGTGGAGAAGCAGGGAGTAGTGCAATGATAAATGAACTTTTCTATATCTTACCGCTTCTTGTGATTGCAGGGGGTTCTTTGGCGGTGCTGCTCGTTGATGTGTTTATGAAGGGCCGTTCTCCTAGTGGTGTATTTACTCTTCTTATATTGCTTGCGGGGTTAGTCGCAGCGCTAGTTGTCTCGCCAGATTATAGTAGTGAGCGCTTAGCATTTAGTGGCACTATCTACATTGATCCGTTTACCAGTTTCATCACTGTAATTTTAATTGCTGGAGCGATGCTGTGTTTGCTCATGGGTCGTGAGTATCTCTCGGGTGAAGGTGTTACCGAAGCGAAAGGTGAATTTGCCTCGCTCTATTTGATGGCCACTGCAGGAGCTATCCTATTCGTATCAGCGGCAGAAATGGTGACTCTGTTTGTTGGTCTTGAGCTAATGTCTATGGCGTTGTACGTGCTGTGTGGTTCAGCACTGCGCAGTAGTGCATCCTCTGAATCAGCTCTGAAGTATTTCTTTCTTGGCTCTTTCAGTTCCGCATTCCTCCTCTTGGGAATTGCGTTTGTGTATGGTGCAACTGGAGCTCTATCGTTGGTAGAGATAGCTGCAGCCTTGCCGGAAGCCCCGACTGGACTTCTTGCTATAGGTGTGGGGCTTATTCTCATGGGGGTGCTATTTAAGATTGGTGCGGTGCCACTCCATTTCTGGACTCCAGATGTCTATCAAGGTGCCCCGACGCCCATTACCATCTTCATGGCATCGGTAGTTAAGATTGCGGGTGTCTGCGTTGGTTTACGACTCTTTTGGTTGTCGTTTGGTTCGGGTGAGTACTACGAACTTTGGTCACGGGCTGTTTGGTTTGTGGCGGTGTTGACAATCATTGTTGGCAATATTGTAGCGCTTCGACAGAGGAGTATGAAACGCATGTTAGCCTATTCAAGCATTGCTCATGCGGGCTATATGCTTATGGGACTTTTAGCACCCGCTGAGTTCGGGGGTGGACCTGCTATCTTGTTTTACCTCGTGGCATACTCGGTGATGACCCTGGGAGCTTTCGGAGTGGTGATGGCTATTTCAAGTAGGTATCGCGACTGTGCAGATAGTGATGACATCACCCGTTTTCACCAGTTATCCAAACAGCGACCACTTTTAGCGGCGTTGATGACACTCTTCCTTCTGTCCCTTGCCGGTCTTCCTCCAGGAATGGCGGGACTTCTTGGTAAGTTCTATGTATTTAACGCGGCTGTGAAAGCAGATTTTATAGGGCTTGCGATTGTTGGTGTACTTGGGAGTGCCGTTTCATGCTCGTATTATCTGAGGGTGATTGTAGCGATGTATTTTGTCCCGTCGGAAGCATCTCAATCAGAATCGGGTGAAGCCATAGTAACTCCTTCCTTGGCAGGAACGCTTGCCGTGTGTGGAGTGCTAACAATCTGGTTGGGAGTTCAGCCTTCGCTGCTCTACGATATAGTCGAGAAGCTCTTCTAGTAGACAGCATCTCAGGAAAGATGGCCCCCCCTCCCGCGGGAGGGTGCTGCCAGTAATGAAATGATGGGCCATGTCGTGAAGAGGCACTGACCGTATTTCTAG
>Ga0181593_10000956_pt1 | contig 26007 bp, 29 predicted proteins | sample 071ome_19_FD_133756 | JGI IMG/M metagenome (GOLD analysis project Ga0181593, IMG submission 133756) | Coastal salt marsh microbial communities from the Groves Creek Marsh, Skidaway Island, Georgia - 071413AT metaG (megahit assembly) | ecosystem: Environmental > Aquatic > Marine > Intertidal...
AAGCCCGGGAGCGCCTGTGGCCTGCTGAGGAGCGGGATACTGGCAGGGGCAACCGGCCAGGGATGGCCGGTTGAGTCGACCCTGAGCCGGGACGGCGAATGTCGACGGTCCCGTCGGCAGTATGCCGCGACGAAGGAAGCCGAAGGCCAGGCCACTTGAAGCGGGGTTTTCTTGGTTACTTCTTTTTAAAAAGAAGTAACACAGCCCTTTGCGTCAAAGAAAGTAACGCCCCTCTGGCAGGAGATAACCCGCCCGGCAGGGCAAAACTAAACTCCCGCCGACTGGCAAGTCCTTCCATCAGAAAAAGCGCTTGGCAAAACCAGCTTCAGAAAAAAAGATTGTCAGTGATCCGCACTGAACGCGTACATCAATCCAGCAAAGCCTGTTTATCAGCATGATAGGACGACCTCACCATGGGCCCGCTGGCCACATGCCTGAAGCCCATGTCTTCGCCAATCCTGGCAAACTCGTCGAATTCATCCGGGTGCAGGAAGCGCTCTACGGCCAAGTGATCCCGTGACGGCTGCAGATACTGGCCGATGGTGACCATGTCGATGTCGTGGGCCTTCATGTCTTCCATGACCTGGATGATCTCTTCCCGGGTTTCCCCGATGCCCACCATGATGCCGGACTTGGTCAATACGTCAGGTGCCATCGCCTTGTACTTCTTCAACAGCTCCAGTGACCATTGATAGTCCGAGCCCGGTCTGACTTTTTTGTACAAGCGGGGTACCGTTTCCAGGTTGTGGTTGAAGACATCGGGCTTGGTGCGGGTAAGAATCTCGATAGCGACATCACCACGGCCACGAAAATCCGGCACCAGGACTTCCAGCTTGATGTCAGGGTTCAGGCGGCGGGTTTCGGCGATACAGCGGGCAAAATGGTCCGCCCCGCCATCGCGCAGGTCATCACGGTCCACGGAAGTGACCACGACATATTTCAATCCCATTTCAGCAATGGCTTCGGCCAGTTCGATGGGTTCATTTTCCATGAGGGGATTGGGTCGCCCATGGGCCACATCACAGAAGGGACAGCGCCGTGTACAGATGTCACCGCCTATCATGAAAGTGGCCGTACCGCCGCTGAAGCACTCACCCAGGTTGGGGCAGGAGGCTTCCTCACAGACGGAGCTGAGCTTGTGCCGACGCAGGGTATTGCGAATGTTGTCCACTCGCTCGCTGTTGCCGAGACTGACACGAATCCACGAAGGTTTGCGCGGCATTTCCACGGTGGGAATAACCTTCACCGGAATACGGGCGACCTTTTCAGCACCGCGCAGTTTTTCGCCCTGGACAACGGGTTTGGGTTTCTCAATGTCAGTCATGACGTCATCTTTCTTGAAAAGGAAGCATTATAGCAAAGCGGAGACCAGGATTTCCTGCAATCGCTGCCGTGTTTCGCCCATCAGGTCCATCGGGGATTGAGCAACCAGGTCCCGTATCTGGGTAACCCCCAGTCCGGGATAACCGCAGGGATTGATATAACTGAAAGGGGCCAGGTCCATATCCACATTCAGGCTCAAGCCATGATAACTGCAGCCCTTTTTCACCCGCAGCCCCAGTGCGGCAATTTTCTCCCCTGCCACATAGACACCGGGCGCACCAGGTCGTGTGACAGCCTCTATACCATAGGAAGCAAGCAGGCTGATCAGGCTCTGTTCAATCAGATCAACCAGCTGGCGCACACCCATGCCCCGCCGTCGCACATCCAGCAGCAGGTAGGCAACGAGTTGTCCCGGGCCGTGGTAAGTGACCTGTCCTCCCCGATCGGTTTTCTCCAGGGGAATGTCATGGGCATTGAGAACATGTTCCGGTTTACCGGCCTGGCCCAGAGTGAACACCGGATCGTGTTCCAGAAACCAGCATTCATCACCGGTATGCTTTTCCCGGGCCAGGGTGAAGGCATGCATGGACTCCCAGGTTTCACGAAACCCGACCTGACCCAGGTTTTTGAAAATTACCGGCTGGGAAGGATTACTCACGGAAAGCAACGTAAGCGCAGGCCATATAAACTGCCCGTCAGATCACCATGGCCACACGGCCACTGGCTTTGAGATCTTCAAACAAGGCCTGCAGCTGCTCCACACCCTGAGCCAGGATGATGACATTTACGGCCAGGTACTTCCCGTGCTTGGAAGGCCTGAAACTGATGTTTTCATCCTTCAGGTCCGGCGCATGGCGGCGAATGATCTCGATAATCGCCTCGCTGAAACCATCCACATCCAGGCCCATGACCTTGACCGGATAGTCACAGGGAAATTCTATCTGCGGTGCATCTTCGGGCTGGTCTGATCCTATGACAAACACGGACTTACCACTTATGAAAGCAGGCTGAGGAAAAACAGGTGCAGGAAATCCATCAGGCGTTTGATGAAACTGCCCCGCTCCACACTTTCCATGGCAACCACCGGGCCGTCGTAAAACACCTGGTCACCAAGCTTGATGGTGATATTGCCCAGGACGTCTCCGGCATTGATCGGAGCCTTCAGGTTTTCATTGATGACCAGATCCCGCTCCAGATTGGCATCCTGTCCTCTCGGAATGGTGACGACAATGCCGTCCTGAATTCCAATATCGACAGAATTGGTTTTGCCTGACCAGACTTTTTCGGTGGTGAATACTTCGTTATCACCAAAAAGTTCGTAGGTCTGGTAGAAACGGAAGCCATAGGTCAGCAGTTTCTGGGACTCAATAGCCCTGGCGTCAGTGCTGTCGGTTCCCATAACCACGGCAATCAGACGCATGTCATCACGGGTAGCGGACGCCACAAGGCAGTAGCCGGCTTCATCGGTGTGTCCGGTTTTGATGCCGTCCACATTGCGATCACGGAACAACAGGCTGTTGCGATTGGGCTGACGAATATCGTTGTAGGTGAACTCACGCTCTGCATAAATGGCATAGTGATCAGGGAAACGTTCAATCAGTGCACGGGACAGGGTGGACAGATCCCGTGCTGACATGGTGTGCTGTGGTGACGGCAGGCCTGAAGCATTCATGAAATAACTGTTCTGCATCCCGAGCAACTGGGCATGCTGGTTCATCATGTCGGCAAAGGCATCCTCACTGCCGGCAATGTGCTCCGCGATGGCGACACTGGCATCGTTGCCGGACTGGATAATCATGCCCCGCAGAAGGTCCTCCAGGCGCACTTCAGTACCTTCCTGGACAAACATTTTGGAGCCTTCCATCTGCCAGGCCTTGACACTGATATGCACCATGTCATTCAGTGATACATTGCCGGAAGCCACCTCATTGGCTGCCACGTAGGACGTCATGATCTTGGTCAGGCTGGCAGGCGGCAGAGGAAGGTCGGAATTTTCTTCCACCAGGATTTCACCGGTTTTGGCATCAATCAGGATATAGCTGCTGGCGGCGATCTGCGGCGGCCGGGGAATGATGGACTGCTGCGCGTCGACCAGGCTGGCAAACAGGGCGATGGCCATGGAGCCCGCCAGCACAAGACAGCGTTTGGCGCGAGTGTATGATTTGTCAAAATTCTGTGTTGTCATCATGTCGTTTTCTACTATCCCCTGTCTCTCTCGTCTCGTATTTGTAGCTTGAAAATTGCTTTTTTACTGCCTCACCCGGAACGGCGTACCCAATCCGGCATCCATGAAAAGTCTGACCAGCGCCTGAAAGTCGATTGTCTCATTTACCGGACCAAGACGCACTCTGTGCAGCAGGCTGCCGGTCGCTTCATTCATATCACTGCGAATGAAAGCCGGAACAGACGTCAGTTCCTGGATACGCGCAAGCAACTGCCGGGCACTGCTTTCACTGCTGAACGCACCAACCTGCAAATAGTCGCTGCCGGCTTCCTCTTCGATGAGATTGCGCTCGGTGATGACCTCATCCTGGATGTTTACAGCATTGCCCCCGGTAAGCAGCAGATTGCCTGGCGCAGGTTGTTGATCGGCGGTCACTGCCCTCACCCGGACCCTGGCAGTCCCGTTGGCGGCATAATCTAGGTAGGCTGCTGCAGCGTAGGACAAGTCCACAATTCGCCCATCATGGAATGGCCCCCGGTCATTGACCCGGACGATGAGACTCTTGCCGTTATCCAGGTTGGTAACTTCCAGAAAACTGGGAATAGGCAGGGTTTTATGGGCCGCCGTAAAGGTGAACATATCGTAGATTTCACCGTTGGACGTCAGATGACCATGGAATTTTCGGCCATACCAGGAAGCCATGCCTGTTTCCTCGTAGCCTGTCTCAGAGGGCATTACGCTATAGGTCTTGCCGTTAACCGTATAAGGGCTTTTGTTACCTGCCAGCGTGCGCTGCACCGGCACAGGCACCACAGGTTCGACTGCAGAAAGATCAATTGGTTCAAGCTCAGGGCTGTCATTGGCCATCTGGTAGCGGCCGCTGCCGGTATTATTCTGGGGGGGAGAGGTGCTGGCACAGGCTGTCAGAAAGACAACCATGACGGGTAACAGAAATCTGGTCATTGCGGACCACGTTGCCACTCGCATCAGCCTCCGGGTGAAAAAATCAGTCAAGCCGGCATTATACCTGAATCAGGGAATAAGTGACTTGTTATGCGTATGTATCGACATCAGGATACCGAACCCGATCATCAGGGTGATGATTGATGTCCCGCCCCTGCTCACCATGGGCAAGGGTACGCCAACAACTGGCAGCAACCCGCTGACCATGCCGATATTAACGAACACATAGACAAAGAAGGTCAGGATGATGCTGCCGCCCAGCAGGCGGCTGAACGTATCCTGGGCCATGGCCGCGATATACAGTCCGCGCCCGATAATCACAATGTACAGGCTCAACAGAAACAACATTCCCACCAGGCCAAATTCTTCGGCCAGGACCGCCACAATGAAATCCGTCTGGCCTTCCGGTAAAAAGTCCAGCCGGGACTGTACGCCATTGAGCCAGCCCTTGCCATTCACGCCACCCGACCCGATTGCCGTCTGCGACTGGATAATGTTCCATCCGGAACCCAATGGATCGCTTTGAGGATTCAGAAAGGTTTTTACCCGCTGCTTCTGATAGTCGGACATGTAAAAAATCCACAATGCCGGACTCGAAAGCACCGCTGCACCAAGCACTGAAAACACCAGGCGCCAGCTGATACCGGCCAGCAACAGCACAAAGATGCCCGACACAGCTATCAACAGTGCCGTACCAAGGTCAGGCTGAATGGCAATCAGGGCAGCCGGCACCATGACCAGAACCAGTGACCAGAAAACATGTTTGAATCGGGGGGGTAGTGCACGCCGCGAAAAATAGGCGGCGATGGTCATGGGCAAGGCCACCTTCATCACTTCCGATGGCTGGAAACGGGGCAGCAATGGCAAGTCCAGCCAGCGGCGAGCCCCGCCACCGATACTGCCCATGAAGATAACTGCCACCAGCAGAATCAAGCCACCCAGGTACATCCAGATTGACCAGCGCCTGAGGATGCGCATTTCTATCTGCGCCATAAACAACATGGTCATCAGGGCAACCACAATTAATGCCACCTGGCGACTCATTTGCCCCATATTGCCATCAGTGGCGCTGTACAGCACCATCAGGCCAAAGCCCAGCAAAATCAGCAGAGCAATGAGCAGGGGAAAGTCGACATGCAAGGCCTCCCAGATGCTTTTCCGACGGCCAAGCCCTTGGCCCAGGTGATGCATTTGTCTGACGAAATCCTGACTGCTCAAAGTATCCCCAAGCGAAAGCCGATCAGTTGCTGATCCGGGCCAGGTCTTGTTCCTGCCGGGTTTGAAGTGCCAGGTTCGCACTGGCTTGCACCGGGTTGTCCCCGGGCTGGATGGATGAAGACGGCTGAATAACCGGCTCGTCTTTCTGTTCTGGCTGTTCTGGCTGTTCTGGAGTCTGGTTCGCAATCTGCGGGTATATAAATTCGGCCTTCAGCTCGCCCTCTTCCAGTAGATAGGCATCAAGAACCTTCCGCGCTATCGGCCCCGCTACTGAACTGCCGCCTTCCCCGTGTTCGATAAAGACTGCCACCGCTATTTTGGGGGCATCCACTGGCGCAAAGGAAATGAACAGGGCATGGTCCCGATACTGTTCGGGCACTTCCGCATCATTGTCAAAATTTTCCGGCATCCCCACTACCTGTGCTGTACCGGATTTACCGGCCATGCGATACGGAAGTGGATTCTTCATGGCGATATAGGGATAGGCTGTACCGGTTTCGCGATAGCCACCTGACCCTTTGTGAACAACCATCGCCATGGCATTTTGCACGAATTCCCAGTCATCGGGATTTTCCAGCTCGATATCCGGCATCGACACATCATGCTGGATGGGCGAACTTTCCAGGCCCAGTTGCTTGAGCATGGCGGGACGATACCATCTGCCCTTGTTAGCCATCAGCATCGCGGCCGTAACAAGCTGTAGAGGAGTTGCCTCAGTGTAGCCCTGGCCAATGGATGAATTCAGGGTATCACCCGGATACCAATTCTGACCGAAGGTTTCCATTTTCCACTGGCGCGAAGGCAGGGTTCCGGCACTGGCCCGGGCAATGTCCACAGCCGTGTTGCGGCCAAAGCCAAACCTGAACAGAAAATCGTGCATGCGGTCGATGCCCATATCCACCGCCAGATCATAAAAATAAATATCACAGGACTGGAAAATGGCTTTTTGCAGGTCGACCTGGTCATGGCCGCTTTCGTTCACCCACCAGGTCCAGTCGTGATAGACATGGCTCTCATTGTCCAGGCGATAGTAGCCAGGATCACGAACCTTTTGCTCCCGGGTACGTAATTTGTAATCCAGTGCCGCCAGCCCCAGAAACGGCTTGATGGTGGAGCCTGGTGCGTATTTGGCAATGGCGCGATTGAACATTGGCGTGGCAATCGGATCATTCAACAGCCTGTAGGCTTCCTTGCTGATCCCCTGTACAAACAGATTGGGATCAAAGGAAGGCCTGCTAACCATGGCCAGCACCCCGCCTGTTTCTGTATCAAGGGCAACAATGGCACCTTTGTAGTCCCCCAGCGCCTGGGAAGCGGCTTTCTGCAACTGACTGTCCAGGTGCAGGATAATGTCCTGCCCGGGAACCGGATCGGTACGATCCAGCACCTTCATGATCTGGCCGAGGGCATTCTTTTCAACGATTTCGTAACCTACCTGTCCATGAAGAATATCTTCGTAATAATGCTCCACGCCCATTTTTCCGATCTGGTGAGTGCCGCTGTAATTCACCGGGTCAATGGACTTGAGTTCGGATTCGGTGATGGTGCCCAGATAACCAACCGCATGGGCAAACACATCACCCTCGGGATAATGGCGCACCAGTTCAGCTTCGACACTGACGCCAGGCAGCTGGAACTGGTTGACGGAAATTCTGGCGATCTCCTCTTCAGTAAGGTTGTAGCGTACGGGCACGGAGGCAAAAGGGACGCGACGATTTTTCAGGCGTGATCGAAACTTGTTGACGTCATCTTCCGTCAGGGTAATCAGGGAGCCGATGATTTCCAGGGCCTTGTCGATATCCCGGGCCTGCTCCCTGACCAAGCTCAGCGTGAAACTGGGAATATTCTCAGCCAGCAGGATGCCGTTGCGATCGTATATCAGTCCCCGGGTTGGAACGATGGGTTGAGTATGGATTCGGTAGCTGTCGGATTTGGTGGAATAGTATTCGTGCTGGCTGACCTGAAGATACAGAAGCCTGGCAACCAGAGCGAGAATCAGCAGGAAAGCCAGAATGCCGCCAATAAAAATGCGCGACAACACAATGCGCCGTTCAAGCTGGTGGTCCTGTATGGTTATCTTTTCAGCCATTGCTGATATCACGGGATATCACTTCCCGGCGCTTCCTGTCATGCTGATCCCTGTTGCCAACATGATGGAAATTGCATGCCCCGGAATAGAAAAATTATTCGCGATGATAGGGATGGCCAGACAGCACGCTCCACACCCTGTAAATCTGCTCTGCGACGACAATTCTAACAATAGTGTGTGGCATTGTTAAAGCTGACAAAGACCAGATTTCATCTGCTTTTTCAAGGCATTGGGGCGACAATCCATCAGGCCCGCCAACCAGCATGGCCACATCACGCCCCTCCTCCATCAGGCTCTTCATGCGACTGGCCATGGATTCGGTGGAAAGCGACTTGCCTTTGACGTCCAGTGCGATGACATACTGGTGCGGGGCAATGGCATTGAGCAGGGCCTTGCCTTCGGTTTCACACAGCCGGGCAACATCACTGCTCGCCTTGGTGCGTTTCGCCAGAGGCACCTCGATTATCTGCAGATCAAAGTTTCTGGGCAGGCGTTTCTGGTACTCCTGACTCCCCTGCTCGACCCAGGCAGGCATTTTCTTGCCCACGGCAATCAGGTTGATCTTCATGTCAGTAATCCCGGATTCGAACCAAGCTATTTGGCAGCCGGAGGCGTCATGCCCCAGAGGGATTCCAGGTCATAGAGCTTGCGGCTTTCATCCTGCATGACATGGACGATGACATCCCCCAGATCAATCAGTATCCATTCGCCCTGGCCTTTCCCTTCTTCCCCGTTAATGGTGCTGCCCGCCTCTTTCACCTTGAGCATGACTTCATCAGCCATGGCTTTCACATGACGCGTGGATGTTCCGGTAACCACCACCATATAATCGGTGATGGTTGTAATATCTGACACCTGCAAGCAGGAGATCTCACGCCCCTTCATGTCTTCCAGGGTGCTGATTACAAGATCTTTCAAGGCCTCGGCATTCAAGGGTTAACCTCCGTGGTGTACAGGCCATTGGCCTGGATGTAGGCCGCCACTTCCAGCGGCACAAGTTCTTTGATGTTTTCCCGATGGAGAATTTTTTTCCTCACCATGGAAGATGAAATATCCAGCAGTTCCAGGCGGGTAACCAGAATTCTGCCGCTGGCATGCCGTTTCATACTGGCCACATCCTGCACTTCCCGCGCCTGCATTTCTGTCGCCAGCGCCGGGGATAAATCCGGCTGGTAGCCGGGCCTGGCAGCAACAACAACATGCACCAGTTCAAGCATGTCACGCCAACGCTTCCAGGTGTCCAGCGCATTGAAGGTATCCTGTCCCATGATATAGAACAGACGGCTCGCCGGGTTTTCCTGTTTTATTGCTTCCAGGCTGTGGATGGCGAACGACGGCTCCGGGCTTGAGCACTCACGGACATCAACCGTAATTCTGCTATCTTCTGCCAGGGCCAGGGCCAGCATGGCCAGTCGCTGTTCAACAGTGGCTTTGAGACTGTCCCTGTGCACCGGATTGCCGCAGGGCAACAGACGCATAGCGTCCAGTGCCAGAAAATCCAGCACTGTCCGAGCAGTTTGCAGATGACCCAAATGCACCGGATCGAACATGCCGCCCATCAGTCCCAGGTCGCATGCTGAGTGATTGCCTGTATTCACTTATTTACGCAGGTGTCCATCACCCAGCACGATATATTTCTGGGAGGTGAGTCCCTCAAGGCCAACCGGGCCGCGTGCATGTATCTTGTCAGTGGAAATTCCGATCTCGGCCCCCAGGCCATACTCAAAACCATCGGCAAAACGGGTTGAGGCATTAATCATGACCGAACTGGAATCCACTTCCCGCAGGAATCGGCGTCCTCGCGAATAATCTTCTGTGACGATGGATTCGGTATGCTGTGAGCTGTAAGTATTGATATGGTCGATGGCCTCATCAATACCGCTGACTACACGAATGGACAGTACCGGCCCGAGGTATTCTGTGTGCCAGTCTTCCTCGGACGCAGCAACAGCACCTGGCAAAATGGCACGGGTTTTTTCGCAGCCACGCAGTTCAACATTGTAATCACTGTATACCTGTTCCAGCTGAGGCAGGATCTCTGCCGCCATGGACTCGGCTACCAACAGGGTTTCCATGGCGTTGCAGACACCATAACGATGGGTTTTGGCATTCAGGGCTATGTTGACAGCCTTGGTCGCATCTGCGCCATCATCAATATACACATGACAGATGCCGTCCAGATGCTTGATGACAGGCACTCTGGCATCGCCGCTGATACGCTCAATCAGCCCTTTTCCACCACGGGGGACGATCACATCGACAAATTCGGGCATGGTGATCAGTTCACCCACGGCCTGACGATCTGTGGTACCCACCACCTGGACTGCCGTAACAGGCAGACCTGCCTCTTCCAGCCCCTTTCGGATGCATGCGGCTATGGCCTGGTTGGAATGGATGGCTTCTGATCCGCCCCTGAGAATGGTGGCATTCCCGGATTTCAGACACAGGCTGGCAGCTTCCACCGTGACATTTGGCCTGGACTCGTAAATGATGCCAATAACGCCCAGTGGTACGCGCATACGCCCCACCTGGATGCCGCTGGGCATGTAGCGCATGTCAGTGATTTCGCCAATGGGATCTGCCAGCGAGGCAACCTGGCGCAAACCCTCAAGCATCGTATCGATGCGCGCAGGGGTCAGTTCCAGGCGATCCAGCATGGCTGCTTCAAGCCCTTTGGCTTCACCAGCTTTGAGATCCCTGGCATTTGCCGCAGCCAGCGCTTCACGTGTACTGTCTATGGCCTTCATGGCGCCCAGCAGTGCAGCATTCTTGGTACCGGTATCGGCCGCAGCCATGATCCTCGATGCTGCCCTGGCTTGCTGCCCCAGCTCCTGCATCTGTAATTTGACGATGTTTTCGGCTTCAGTCATGACTTGAATTCGGTTCGGAAAAGATAAAGATCGGCATTATACCCCAGAAGCGCGGACCGCGTATCAGCCGCTGAGGCGTTGCAGCAGGTTCTGATCGCCGGCCACGAGACGCTCCTTGTCCAGCCTGCCCAGTTTCTTGATCCCGGCTTCCAGTCTGGATGCCTCGCTTCTGTTCTCAGCAGGGTGCTGAAACACCAGCGTCAACGGGCCCTTGCCCCGCAAACTGCGCGCCCCCCGGGCACCGCCAGAATGTTCTGCCAGACGGCGATCCAAATCCGTGGTTATTCCCGTATAAAGATGACCAGCCGAAGTCCGAAGCACATAGACAAACCAGGATGAATTCATGTTGGCTCCCTACCGTAAAAGCAAAGCAGAAACAGGCCTTATGGCCGCGAATTACTGGAAATTTTCCTCATTTCACTGTATAAATGCGGCCCTGAAATTTACCGGGCTCCCGAGCCCTGCTCTCCGTCAAGGTGCGTCCTCCACATGTTCAAGATTCAGACCTTCAATCAGATTTCTGACAAGGGGCTTTCCCGTTTTCCAAAACAAGAGTATCAGGTTTCTCCGGATCTCGAGAATGCGGATGCCATCCTAGTGCGCAGTCAGAAACTGAACCTGGACAACATCAAGCCATCACTCAAGGCAGTCGCTCGAGCCGGTGCCGGCACCAACAACATTCCGGTGGACGATTACACCAAAGAAGGCATCGTGGTATTCAACACCCCCGGGGCCAATGCCAATGCGGTGAAGGAACTGATTGTCTGCAGTCTGCTGCTGGCCTCCCGCGGCATTCTGGAGGGTATCAACTGGGTCAAAAGCCAGTCCCCTGACCTCGACGCTGCCGAATTGTCAAAACTGGTGGAAGCCGAGAAAAAACATTTCAAGGGCATGGAACTGAAAGGCAAGACCCTGGGTGTTGTCGGTCTTGGTGCCATTGGCGCCCAGGTGGCCGATGCTGCCATCCAGTTGGGCATGAAGGTTCTTGGTTATGACCCCGCTATTTCCGTGGACGCGGCGTGGCGCCTTGCCAACCAGATCGAAAAGCAGGAAAACCTGACCTCACTGATCTCCCGTTCCGACTTCGTGACCCTGCATCTGCCGGTGCTGGAATCCACTCGCAACCTGATCGACCGCAAGGTGATCAATTATTTCAAGTCCGGTGCAGTACTGGTGAATTTCTCCCGTGACGCCATCGTCGATGAAGAAGCGTTGATCGAGGCCCTGGGTAATGGCCGCCTGTCACGCTATGTCACTGACTTTCCGACACCGAAGCTGCTGGCCAATGACAAAACCATCCTGATGCCACACATCGGTGCCAGCACGGATGAAGCCGAGGAAAACTGCGCCATCATGGCTGTTGACCAGCTTCGGGATTTTCTGGAGAACGGCAACATCCGCAACTCGGTGAATTTTCCGTCATTATCGCTGGAAAAATCCGACGGTTACCGTATAGCAATCATCAATGAGAATGTCCCCAGAATGCTTGGCCAGATCCTGTCGATCCTGGCAGACAAGGACATGAACGTTATCGACATGCTCAACAAGAGCCGTGACGATGTGGCCTATAACCTGATCGATATCGAATCCGAGCCTTCTGCAGAAACCCTGGAGGAAATCAGAAGCATCGATCATGTCATCAAGGTTTGGCTGATTTGATCCCCGTTTTTTTCAACTGACATTATCAAAAGACATATATGAGCAATCAGGTATTTAATTTCGGTGCTGGTCCGGCCATGTTGCCTAGACCGGTTATGCAGCAAATCCAGGAAGAGTTTCTTGACTACAGGGGCATGGGTGTCTCGGTCATCGAGATCAGCCACCGTTCAAAGGAATTCGAGGCTATTCTGAACCGCTGTGACGAGCTGATCCGGGAAATCTCCGGTCTGCCTGACAACTTCAAAATCCTCTATACCCATGGTGGTGCCCGCATGCAGTTCTCTGCGGTGCCCATGAACCTGATGCCGCTGAAGCCAGCCCACAAGGCGGTCTACAGTGAAACCGGTAATTTTTCCAAGCAGGCCAATGTGGAAGCCACCAAATACGGTGAAATCATCATTGCCAGCAGCAGTGAAGCAACCAATTACGACCGCCTGCCCCCCCTGACCCGGGATATGGTGCCTGATGATGCATCCTATGCCTTTATCACCAGCAACAACACCATCTACGGCACACAGTACAAGGAACTGCCGGATATGGGCGACATCCCGCTGGTGGTGGATTCCACATCGGATATTTTTTCCAGGCCCCTGGACTATTCAAAGGTTGGTGTCATGTTTGCGAGCATGCAGAAAAACCTTGGTCCGGCTGGTACTGCACTGGTTCTTATACGTGAAGACCTCATTGGTCATGCCATGAAGCATACTCCTGCCCTGCTTGACTACGCGGTGTATGACAAATCCCACTCCCTGGAAAACACCAACAACACATTCGCCATTTATACCACCTGCCTGGTGATGGAATGGCTGAAAAACCAGGGCGGTGTGGAAGGCATTGCCAAAGTGAACAAGGCTAAATCCGACACGCTCTACAACCTGATCGACGACAGCGATTTCTACACTGGAACCACCCATGTTGACGATCGCTCTGTCATGAACGTGACATTTACCCTGCCCAATGAGGACCTGACCCAGCGCTTCCTGAAAGAGGCTTTGGAAAACGGGCTCTACGCCCTGAAAGGACACCGCAAGATTGGCGGGATAAGGGCATCAATCTACAATGCCATGCCTCTGGAAGGCTGCCAGGCTCTGGCACAGTTCATGAAGGACTTTGAAAGCCGGGCGTAAATCCCGGCCTTTCACCCGGCGGGAGTGCTATCGGCGCTCCCTGACCAGAGCGATATTATGCTCAATGGTATCGCGGGCCGCCTGATTTTCCACGTCCACCATACCCAGCGCAGAGTTGTAGTCAGCGAGCGCTTCGTTCCAACGACCACCAACAAATTTGGCTGTTCCCCGGTTATTTACTGCTGACCACTTCCCAGGCTCCAACGCCATGGCTGTCGAACAGGCGGCAATTGCATCCTCAACCCGTTGCAGACTGGTGAGCACCGTACAGTAGGCGTTCCAGGCGTAGTACCGTGTCTGCTTTTCCTGGCGCAGGGCATTACGCTCCACTTTCTCGATATATTCCTCAGCAGCAATCCGCGCATCACTTTTACGCCCCACCATCATGAGCTGGCGTATTCTTTCCACTTCATCAGGCTGCTGCAGCATTAATACTTCTGAAGGAATGGCTTTGGCATTCAGATTAGTGCCGGTGCGGGATGGCTGGGCAATGGCGGCACTTGCCAGCAAACTGGTTATCACGAACGTGATCACAATTTCCGGAACTGTCGGGGTTCTCATAGCAAACTCCTGTCTGTTTTTCAGACCTGCTCGACAACACTTTCAAGTCAAATCAGCCAGGTCTTTTCCTTTCCAGTATAGCGCTGCACAGATTTTTTCCACAACCGCCCAGATCCCACTGGTCTTAATGTGACATGACCCTGTCTGCGGAAAATTCTTTCTAGTACCGGAAAGTTTTGGTGTATTTGAGCACCACCTCGGCCTTGTTGGAACTGAGGTTGGAGAAAGTGCCTTCGGAGTCAAAGTTGTAATTCACCACCAGGTACAAATCCTCCCCTGCCTGGGGGTTCCAGCGCAGTCGACTGTTAAGACCCACCACATTGGAGAAGTTGTCATACTGGATCAGGTTGATCCACGACCACTTGGAATTGAAGGCGTAGTTGGCATTGGCCGAAATCAGCCTGACATCGAAATCGCCGGCCGGGAGGGAAATATCCTGGTAATTGTAGTTAAAACCCAGGTTGATATGTTCATTGGGACGCCAGTCAAATCCGGCATTAATTTGGGTGCGCTTGCCGTTGTAATAGTCGCCTATATTCAGGTTCACACTGGGCGAGAACTCCAGCTGATTGGACAGGCGGGCCTCCATGTTGAAGCCGGCAAAGGTGTAGTCTCCTGCCGGGATCACTATCCCCTTGCGTATTTCGAAATCCCTGCGCAGGCCTTCCCTGTTGCGGAATCCTCCAAATCCCAACTGGTCACCGCGGTGAGTGTTGAAATTGACTGCCCGCCAGAACCAGTTTTCACTTTGCATTTCCTTGGTGTCCAGATACCGCGTATGGCCAAAGCGCATAAAGCTGAAAATATTGCGCAGAACCTTGTGCCCCTTCAGGAAATAACGCCCCACACCTCCCATGTTGATACTGTCCACACCGGTCCTGTTGGTGAAACCCAGCGCCGGGTTGAAGGACTCTCCAAAATACTCATAGTTCATAAAACCGCCAAAGCCATTGCTTTGAGTATCCCAGTTGCCCTGGACGCCGAAAGCCTTGTCATCACCACTCAGGCCTTCGGTGTCTGATTGCTGGTACCAGACATTGCCTCGCAGACTATGGGTATCGGAAAAACGGGTGTTCTGATAGCGAAAATCCACACCGGCTACCGTATTGTCCAGTTCGCTGGTCGGATCACCGTGGGTCATGATGACACCCAGACTGGATTCAGAAAGCACATTGGCCGCCGCTCTGCCAACAAAGACATTCTGGCTGCCAAGATCGCCATACTCGCCCTGGCTGACTGCAAGGCCACCCACATTCCAGCGACCGACACGCCCGGTCAGCTTGACGCCGGCATCTATATCCACCGGTGTTCCAGAATTGCTGAGTCCGATACGCCGGGAGTAGAAAGGAATACCGTTCTGGTCCAGGCCACCGAAGCTGAATATATCCAGATCCTGCAGGAAGAAATCACGCTTCTCAGGGAAGAACAGGGAGAACCGGCTCAGATTAACCTGTCTGCTGTCCACTTCGGTGGCGGAAAAATCCGTATTGAAAGTAAGTGCTCCGGTCAGGTTCGGCGTGATTTTGTAGAAAACGTTTAACGAAGGATCTGTCCTGTTGGCGCTCTCACTGGAAACAAAGTTCTCATTGCCGGCCATGGTGATGGAGGGGATGATATCCAGCCCCCTGCCCTGGCGAATATCCCGTATCCCATATATCAGGCCGGTGGTGGTGGGATTAATGCGACGATTGAAGGATGACCAGGCGATCTCTTCATTTTTCCTGGCAACCGTTCTGGCGATGGTGAAGCCCCATTCATCACTTTCCGGATCAAAATTCAGTGTATTGAAGGGAATGGCGACTTCGGCTGTCCAGCCTTTTTCATCGATTCGGGATTCCACCTGCCAGATACCTGACCAGTCCCGATTGAGGGAGTTGGGGTTTTCATAAACCCCTTCCCGTCGAATACCGTTCGGATTTACCTGGAAGTGATAGCCGGTACGACCGTTATTGAAGGTATCCAGAATGAATTCAAAGGCGTCATCCGTTCCCAGGCCGCCGCCCTGAACCAGCTGCCTGGCTATAATGCCGCCGCTGTCACTGTCGAACAGTCTGGCGCCCACAAAGAAAAATCGCTCGTTATAGGCGATGTAGAAAACGGAATTTTCGGTAGGTTCGCCATGATCCACAGGCTGGAACTGGTGCAGATCGCTGATGACGGTTGCCATTTCCCAGATCTCATCGTCCAGTACACCATCAATAACCGGAGTCATCTCGGCCCGGGCAATTTCCACACGCTTGCGTGTATTGCCTGCATCCAGGTTGCCGGAGAACTCCTGTCTGGTGTCAGTGACAAACGCTGACTCAGGGACCTGGGCATTGGTTGTTACAAACAGCTGAAGGAGTAAAACTGGAACGAGTGCGATCTGGCGGAGGCAACACATGCGCTGAAACTGGCTTTCACAAAATTTGGGCGCGAGTATAAAGACCTGTGAATTGATGTAAAGGCAGCCAGTAAATTTCCCCTGAAATTCCGCGGAAAATGCACAAAATTTGTGATGTTGGCAGCAGGATGCCTCACCATGGCGCGGCCTGCACCAGAATGAGACCATGAATCAGGGAAATATATTCACGGAAAGCTAGAAGGACGAGCCCGGCTCCTCCAGGAATGCCAGCTCATCAGGTGTACTTTCACGACCAACGATCTCATTGCGATGAGGGTACCGGCCGAAACGATCAATAATTGCCTTGTGCCGGATTTCATAGTCCAGGTTGTGCTCCAGGCCGGGCCGGGAAAAAAGTATCATGGCCTTTTCGTGAATGGCGGGGGATTCACTGTGCATATACGGCATGATGAGAAAGGGCTGCTGCTGAACTGTCAATGCATCCAGTACCCCCTGGGCCACGGCTTCCTGGGATAACACCAGCGCCACATTATCCGTGGCAAATGCTGCTGGCTGCTCCCGGAACATGTTGCGGGGAAACTGGTCCAGCACGATGATTTCAGCCAACCGGCCCAATGGCGTTTCCCGCCAATGTGCACATTCGCCCCGGGCCGCGTGCTGGTAAGTGGACATAAAGCGTTCTGAAAGCTGCTGATCGAAAGCCGGATCCTTTGTGAACCAGGATTCAGCAGGGATTTCCTCAAACCAGAAGCGAATGATGTCTGAGGCCTCAGTCACTTGAGCGAGCTCAGGTGTCGTGGTGCTCGTAAAGCCAGGCCAGCAGGTCATCCCACATACTGCTGATCTGCTCACCTGGTGGCATGATGCCGGCTGAAGGTAGTTCCATGGTTACAACCGGTATGCCCAGGTTGATGCCTGCATAATTGCCCAGTGAACCGGGATAAACACCCAACAGATGCAAGTGCAACTCACCAATCTGCTGGGGAGGCTCTGGCGGACCATCGTAGTCAAGGAGGTGGTAAGGTGCATGTACTGATACGATAACGTCCGGTTTGAATTCTTCGATCTGCCCAACCACCCACTGAACTTCGGGTTCACTTGCCGGATGTGAGCCGGGGTAACGCCTGGGGTTGCGGTTGGTGATATTGGCCCAGTATTCTTCGGCCAGGTCTACCCAGTCTTTGGAAGGAAAATTGCGGTTGAGATCTACGCCATTGGCATTCTGGCGGATAGCCTGGCCATTAAGCAGCCCGTCCGGATTGACGGTTGGCGCAAAACGCCAGTGGAAATCACGGTTGCTGCTGGCTTCAAGCATCGCCATCCACTTGAACAGGATCGAAATCGAGGAATACTCATCCCCGTGTATGCCTCCCATGATCAGCACCCGGATGGGCTTTTCAATTTTCTCTGCCGCATGGAAATCACGCACCACCATTGGCCGGCTCTGAACAGTGTACCCACCCCCAAAGATCAACTGCTGGGCCAGGCAATCCTCAACACTCACACTCCCCAGCTTGTTCCCTATCTCATTGCACAATGCAATGACGCTGCGCTTCTGGGTTTCCTGCAGGGCTGACAGTGCTTCAGAGGGGTCTTCACGAGTTTCCGTATCGGTAGCTGGCTGCAAGATGACGGCCAGATCAGAGGGGTCTTCAGGAGTTGTTATACCAACCTGCAAGTCTGACTGGGGGGGCTGTGTTTTTTGTGCCTGCTGTGCTTGCTGATCTTGCTGTACTACCTGTTCTGTGGCGCCTGTTGCTGTTGATGACACAGGTTCTGCCTGCTGACCAGGAGACAACGTGGAAACCTGGGTGCAACCGCTATAAAGAGTACTTAAAGCCAGTAAAGCGATAATTCTGCTGTTCAAGTTTGAGATCCGTTGATTACAGTTGCTGCATGCCTGAATAAGTCCGGGAAACTATATTGTATTTCACCGAAGTTCGATAGCCGTTGCCTTCATAGACAATCTGCCAGCCATCATCGGATTCCCGCCATTGCTGCTCCTTCCAGCCGCTCCAGCGGTAATTATTGCTTTTGTAATCCTGGTAGTAGCGCACTGTCACCAGTTCAGGGTTTTTTAGGTCAGCAAACAGGCTCACCTTGCTGGCGGACACCTCTATCCAGCGCTTGCTGTTATTGACCCGGCCTTTGTACTCCGACCACTGCGCCTTGTTGCGATTAAAATCGGAAAAATCATCGGCGTAAAAACCCAGATAGGATTTGTTGTCTTTGGCTTCCCAGGCCTGGCGCCATGCCTCAAAGGTCTCGAGCAGGCTTTCACCACGCCTGGCATTTTCCCTGGCAGGCACCCAGGAAATGGGCTGATCAGACAGCACCATATGGGTCAGGCCTGTAGTAATGTAGTCATGCATGGCCTTGAGGCTGTCGTTGTCGATCACCACGCAGCCATCACTATCCCAAAGTGGCCTGGTGTCCACTTTCTTGGGTAAACCATGAAGCCAGATGCCTGATCCGGTCCAGCCATGCTGGCGATCCAGAACATTGGGATAATTCAACGGAAAGGCACCAAGCCCATATTCATCATCGAGCATGTTATCCGAGAGAAAAGAGGTCAGCCGGTAAACACCAACCGGAGTCTTTTGATCCCCTTCGAGTATCTTTCCATACCCGTTTTTGCCGATGGACACAGGAATTTCCTGATCAAGCCTCAGGCCACCATCAGGTTGGCGTGATTGAACAGAAAGGCGACCCTTGTCCAGTTCCACCCAGAGCAGAAATTGTTCGCCCTCGGCCAGCTTGAGCGCCGCGGCAGGCACCATGGCCTCTTCCTGGATAGCCGACGATGCTGGCTCTGAGCTTATCTGTCCAGCCCGGTCATCCGCGCTGTAGAACTTCAGTGAAGGTCCCGAACCAGCCTGAGCCTGAGACTGGGCAGGCAAGACCAGCCACGCCATCATGACAAGCACAAGGGGCCGGCAACACCTCACAGTTTTTGAACAGTTATAACGTATCAAACCAAAATCCCTGATTTTCAAGGCAAAAAAGGATACCCAGCCACCAGAATTAAAGCAACAGGAGCCCTTCCCGGATGTGAATCAGGACAAGGCAAGCATGAAAAGATCAGTGGAAGAAATTAGCGTCCGGGGCGGGTTTGCTGGGGACGGACGCCAGGGCGGCCAGGTCCGGGCATACGGTCAGCGGCACCGGGACGTTGCGGCTGCTGTCCTCGTGGACTGGCCTGGCGACGCTGCTGGGCTTCCTCAAAACGACGACGCAGTTCCACCTGACGTTCCTCGGGAAGATTCCGGAAACGCTCAAAGCGATCACGCACCGCGCGCTGACGTTCAGGGTCCATTTGCTGGAAACGTTCAAAACGGTTGCGGATCACTTCACGCTGGCCGGGAGGACGCTGTATCCAGTTGCGAAACTGATCCTGCACCCTGCCCTGCTGATCAGGGCTAAGAGACTGCCAGCGACGCGCGCCATTCTGCAGGCGTTCCTGGCGCAGTGGAGGCAGGTCATCCCATTGCGGCTGCATAGGTCCCAGGATTTGCTGCAAATCCTCGGGCAGATCATCCCAGGCAACACCCTCCTGGGCGCTGGCCGGTATAGTCAGCAGCAGGGAGAGAAGCAAAAATGTAAGTCTGTAGATTTTCATTGCCTGGTTTTAATCACGCTCTGCGTTTGAGTTGCTTCTGTTTGAACCATCACTGTCCTGACGTCCATTTATCGTCTCACTACTATCCAGATCTGAAAACGCCTCGTCGTCGAGTATATCAGGGCTGATCCACTCACCATCACCGGTTTCAAATTCACCCAGAAACTCCAGCATATTGATAAACAGGTACCGGGACTCGGCATCAGCCACTGCCGTATCTGTCCGGTCGCCGGTTTCCTGACCCAGGGCCTGGATCGACATTAACAGCAGAAACCCCAGGGCCCTAGACTGACGTTTCATTCTCCTCCAGCCACTGGTAAAACTCGAGATTTTCGTAGAATTCCAGGCTTTCTGTCGAAGTCAGGATATCCAGGTCCTCAATTGCCATCCCCGAACCCGTGCTTTTGTTTACCTGTTGCACAGTGCTTCCGTTGTAATTCATGGATACCACCAGCACCAGAACACAGGCTGTCACCAGACCGCCAAACGGTGCCAGCATGGGCCAGGTCTTTTTCCTGCCGGCCTGTTCCAGAGCGGCATGCCTGATGCTGTTGAGCCGGGACCGGGTCTGCCCGTCCAGGCGGTCGCAGCTGTGGTCCAGTGTTCTGCGAACCTGGTTCACCATGTCCTTGTCCTGACTGTCGATCCTGTTGTCACTCATGCCAGTGTTCACCCAGGGCCTCACGCAACGTATGCACAGCCCTTGAATAATGTGTTTTTACGCTTCCTTCCGAACAGGACATGGCTTTGGCCGTTTCCCTGACATCCATGCCCTCCCATGCCCTGAGCAGGAAGGCCTGCTGCTGACGCAGGGGCAGTGCAGCCAATGCCTGGTCCAGGGCCTCAATGCTCAGGTGGTTCTGGAGCTCGACTTCAGGGCTCCTGCCAGCCTCGTCAGCGGCGGTCTGAATCGGATCTTCCTCGTCATCGACCATGCCGCCCAGCCAGGTCCGGAAACGGTTTCTTACCGCGTTCCGCCGGTACCAGTCACGAATCCTGCTTTGCAGAATCCGGTGAAACAGCGCATGCCATTCACTGTCGTCCTTGTCAGCGTATTTTTCCACCAGTTTGAACATGGCATCCTGAACGATATCAAAGGCCTCATCTGAATGACTCGTGGCAATCTGGGCAATACGAAATGCCCGTTTTTCCACTGAAGCCAGGAACCGCTCCATAGCCTGTTGTTTTTCCAGCACCTGTCTCCCGGATTGCGCCTGCTCACTGGAATTATCATAGCCCAGCACCAATGAGGTGTCACTTGTACTGCCAATCACGATCATAGCCGGAACCCGAAATGTACTACAGTTGTAAAGATAAACGCGGCAGCCGGCTATTGGTTGACACCCGGGAGGCAAATAGTCAGCGATCTCATCAGGCTGATTTACTGATTTTCACAGCAGCTTGCTGATTATCTCCCGCATGCCAGGCACCAGTTCAGCGTCGAACCAGGGGTGCTGCTGCAGCCAGTAGGTATTTCGGGGAGATGGATGAACCAGGGGGATGTAATCCGGCAGGTAATCCCGCCAGGCGGCCACACGCTCTGTCAGGGATTTGTAGCGGCGGTCCAGATAGTAGTTCTGGGCGTAACTGCCTATCAGCAGGGTCAATTCGATCCCCGGCAATTGTTCCAGAATGGACTGGTGCCATTGCGGGGCACATTCCGGTCTGGGCGGCAGGTCACCGGACTTGCCTTTTCCCGGATAGCAGAACCCCATCGGCATGATGGCGATCCGGGAGCTGTCATAAAAAATCTCCCTGTCCACTTGCATCCACGCCCGCAAACGGTCACCCGAGGGATCATTCCAGGGTATGCCGGTGGCATGAACACGTGTGCCGGGAGCCTGGCCGATAATCATGATTCGCGCAGAAGCCGAAACACTGAGTACGGGATTTGGACCCAGGACAAGCGAGTCTTCACAACGCCGACAGGCGCGCACTTCCCTGAGAAGATCATGCAATTGAAGAGGATTTTTCAATGCCATTTATCCTCAACCTGTCATATCCAAATAGTCCACGCTGGCATGCGGAAACTTAAAAACCCTGGAAATTACACGCTAGAAACGAGATACAAGCGGACATCCGCTAGAAAGCATCTGTCCTGTCAGGACAGGGAATATTCAGGTACCTGTAATGCCGGCAGGTTATGGTTTGCCATGTAGCGCTCAACACGTTCCTTATCACTGTCAGCAGACAGCAGCCCCTCAACCCGACCGCTGAAAACGGCCTGGGGATTGCCCGAAGACATCTGCCAGAGTGGTTTATCCCCCCCAGGGTAGTAGAACTCCAGCATGCGGTTTTTCTGCCTTACCTCGTAAACCACGGGCTTGCCCCAGTCAGGAAACACATAGTAACCCTCGCCCTGGAACTGCTTCACGGCACTGTCCACCAACACGACAGCGCCAGAACGTGCTTCAGCCTGCCCGGGTTGGTCGAAAACAGCGTAAATATGCAAGTCTGCCCGACGGTTATCAGCCAGCACCTGGAAAACCGGCAGGCTGACCGGCAGTGAAGCTGCAAGTTTCAGGAGTTTTCGACGGGCATGTAGCAGGCTCATTTACAGCACCCGGTAATACGTGAACTGGGAGCGGTCAGGATTGGTCAGGCGTTCACCTGTTCCCACGATCATGGTTCGGGACATCCATTCATAGGGGCCATTGGGTGCCTCAAAGAAAGGGGTGAAGCGAAAATACAATTTGGTTTTACCGGGGTTTTCGGGATCAGGCGAACGATGCAGGTAGCCGCGGTTGTTCAGGTAGATCCAGTGCCCGTCATTGCTTTCCAGCATGTAATGGGTATTGACCTTGATGCCCTTGCTGATGTCATCAAAGATGGCATAGTCCGCGCCGCTATAGGGCACAACACGGCCGTTGAGCAACGGTCCGTAGACGTCACCTTTCGCCGGAGGCACATAGCCTTTGCCGCCACGCGGGCCCTTGAAGTCAATGCGCTCGGCAAAATGCATGGTGACGGAAAATGCGTATTCCAGCTTCAGTCCCGGGATTTGCAGATCAGCCATGGTCAGTCCTCAATCAGTATTTATGCCGGTGCTTATAGAATTTCGTGGAAATGGATCAGCGTGTAATCCGGATTGTGATGCCGCTCTCCGATCCCGATGAACACAGTTTTGCCCAACCATTCATGGGCGCCCGCCGGTGTATCGAAATAGGGTGCCACCCGGAAATAGGGACTGCCATCTTCGGTCACCTGGTGTTCATAACCCAGCAGATTCATATAGACCCAGGTGCCATCCGTTGTCTGCAGCATCATGTGAGCATCCATCATGTCATTGCTGGCAAAGTCCGCACCACTTCGCGGCACCACCCTGCCCTGCAGTTTCGGTCCCCAGATTTCACCCCCGGCAGTAGGTTCAAAGGTGCGGCTGCGCATGGGGCCCTGAAACTCGATATGTCCCTCGCTTTCGATGCGCATGGAAAAGGCATACTGATGATTGATGCCCGGGATTTCTGATTGTGCCATGGCTGCTCGCCCCTGCTGGTCTATTTCTGTTCTGGGTCATTTTCAGGTGACAGTGATGGCATACCCTGAACCTGAAGGAACCTCAATGTAAACCAGCCCCCCGGGGAATTCAACACAACAACACTGCTGTTATTTGAAGCCTGATGGCTATAATGCAAAACCTTCAAACTTCATAACAAGAGGCTGATATGGATACCCGATTAGTTGAGTACCACGATGGCGACACCTTGCTGGAAGGCTATCTGGCCCATGATGGATCAGGCGAACGGAAACCCGCAGTGCTGATCTCCCATGCCTGGGCAGGACGCACTGGCTTTGAAAACCAGAAAGCCGAGGCCCTGGCCAAACTCGGTTATGTCGGTTTTGCCATGGACAACTACGGCAAGGGTAAACAGGGCACCAGTATGGAAGAAAACCAGGCCCTGATGACTCCCTTCGTCCAGGACCGCGCCATGTTGGGAAAACGCCTGCTATCTGGCCTTGAAGCCGTGCGCAACCTAGACATGGTGGATACCAGCCGCATCGCGGCCATCGGATTCTGCTTCGGCGGACTGTGCGTACTCGACATGGCCAGAAGTGGCGCTGACCTGAAGGGTGTAGTGAGTTTTCACGGACTGTTCGGTGCCCCGGACAACCTGCCCAACGCCCACATCAAAGCCAAGGTGCTGGCCTTGCACGGTTACGCTGATCCCATGGTGCCGCCGGAAAGTGTACTGGCTCTGGCCAGTGAGATGACCGAAGCCGGTGCGGACTGGCAGATACATGCCTATGGCAATACTGCCCATGCCTTCACCAACCCGGATGCCAATATGCCTGAAAACGGTATGCAATATAGTCCTGTCGCCGACAACCGCTCATGGACGGCCATGCAGAACTTCCTGGCAGAAATATTTGCCTGATCAGAGCTTGTCCGGTGGCTCCTCACCGTTGAAGAAGGCGTTCAGGTTGCCAAGGACACGCATGCCCATCGCCACCCGGGTTTCCGTGGTGGCGCTGCCCAGGTGAGGCAGCAGAACGACATTTTCGAATCCCAGAAAGGCCTCGGGAACGGTGGGTTCCTGCTCGAACACATCCAGTCCGGCCCCGGCAATCAGCCCTTTTTGCAGAAACTTGATCAGGGCCTTTTCGTCCACGACATCGCCACGTGATGTGTTGATCAGGTAGGCATCCGGGCGCATATAGGACAGGGTGCGTTCGTTGATCATATGCCGGGTCAGGGGACTGCTCGGGCAGTGAATGGCGACAAAATCCGATTTGCTCATCAACCAGGTGAGTTCTGTGCAGTATTCCGCCCGAATGCGGCGGGAATCGGCTTCGGGAATGGGCTTGCGGTTGTGATAAAGGATATTCATGCCGAAGCCAAAATGGGCCTTTTCTGCCATGGCCTGTCCTATTCTCCCCATGCCTACAATGCCGAGGGTTTTGCCGGTGACCTGGGCACCCATGAGATGGGTGGGATACCAGCCGTGCCAGCGCCCTGCCCGCAATTGTCTTTCACCTTCCCCGGCCCGTCTTGCCAGCATTAGGATCAGGGTCATGGCCAGGTCAGCCGTGGCATCAGTAAGCACATCCGGCGTATTGGTGACGGTGATACCCCGGGCTTTGGCAGCCTCAACAGCAATATGGTTAAACCCCACCCCATAGTTGCCTATGACCCGGGTTTTTATGCCTGACCGGGCAAACAGGTCTTCAGGCATCTTGTCTGTCACACAGGGGCAGATGGCGTCGAATTCCAGGAGGGCCTGGCCAAGCTCCCCGGTAGTCATTGGCGCGTCAGAAGCATTCAGGGTGACATCAAACCCGGAGGCCAGGGCATCTTCGACAGCGACCGGCCAGCGACGGGTAACCAAAACTCTGGGTTTACTGCTCAAGTGACTGTTCTCCTGTTAACCATCCGGAAAAAATCAGTCACTAGCATAGAAGAAATACACGCCCAGCGAAAGCAAGCCCTGAAGACCCATGGCACGCTGATTTCGGCGCTCTCCAGAGATGTTATTTTGCCTGTGATGATGGTAATCTGACTCCCATTTCGCACGCATAACAATAATGACCGCAGGGGAATATTATGGAATACAGAAAGTTGTTGGCCGTATGCCTGATTTCAGCCGTTGCCACGGGTTGTGACTCAGCTGCAGTCTCCACTGAATCCACCTATGCCACCGACAGTGCCGCCCAGGCTGCTGCACAAGGGCTTTCACATGGTGAGTATGTCGCCAGGCTGGCAAACTGTGTTGCCTGCCACTCAGTGCCTGAAGGCGAAGCCCTGGCAGGTGGTCTGAAGATGAATGTCCCCATGATGGGCAACATCTACACCACCAACATTACCCCGGACAATGCTACCGGCATCGGTGATTACACCTTTGATGATTTCGACCGGGCCATGCGTTTTGGGGTCAAGAAGAACGGCCAACGTATGTACCCGGCCATGCCCTACCCGTCCTATGCCAAGATGTCCGAACAGGACATGCGCGCGCTGTATGACTTCATCATGAATGAGGTGGAGCCGGTCAACCAGCCCAACCAGGCCAACGAAATTCCTGGCTGGAAAGACAATGCCCGTCTTGGCATGGGCATCTGGAACCTGCTGACCATG